>Ga0207416_1000029_pt1 | contig 287769 bp, 261 predicted proteins | sample PaiPotPPM11metaG_FD_184107 | JGI IMG/M metagenome (GOLD analysis project Ga0207416, IMG submission 184107) | Iron sulfur acid spring bacterial and archeal communities from Banff, Canada, to study Microbial Dark Matter (Phase II) - Paint Pots PPM... ... | reverse complement strand
ACCACCTCCGCCAAAACCGCCGCCACCGCGCCCACCGAAGACCTGCGAAAAAAGAAGCCAGAAAAGAATGCTGCGCAATGGCGTAAAAAGAACGATCAATACAACGATGATGAGTGCAATGATCCCGCCAATTGACAACCCACCGCCAGGCTGGGGTTCAGGCTGAGTTGGGGCTCGCGGCTGCGCATTGGTGAGCTGAATCCCCGCGTCGTTCGCGATGACCTCAGCCACCCGGCTTGTCACCAGCAGCAGAGCGTCATTGTAGTTCCCGCCGCGCATCAGCGGAATAGCTTCACGCTGAAAGCCGCCCACCTTGCCGTCAGGCAAAATCGGTTCCAGGCCATAGCCCACTTCGATGCGCGCCCGATGATCCTTGATCGCGTACAGGATCAGCACTCCACGATTGGTGGCCTTCGCGCCGATGCCCCACTTCTTGAAGAGGTCGACTGCGTAGCTCTCGATGTCAGAGCCATCGAGGGAATTGATAGTTACGAGAGCGATCTGGGCGTGAGCTTTTTCGTCGATCTGCTGGCAAATGTTCGTGATCTGCGCGACGGTTTGTTGGTCGAGAACGTGCGCGAAATCATTGACATAGCCTGTGGGTTGAAGTTGCGAAACTGGCTCTGCCCGCGCCCAAACAGCGAACGACACTATCAAGGCTGCAGCCAGACACAATTTCCTGCGCAAATTCACACGCAAATTGTACAAGACGCACCGGCGAAGCCTGAGATTGCCGCACCACAAGCTCACTTCACCTTAGTAATTTGATAAAACAGGTCATGAGTAGAATCATTGACGATATGTCTGAACCTACACGCCGCTGGCCTCGCGTACCGGTCGATATGCCGGTGCGTGTCGTGACTTCCAAAGGTTTCTCTACGACTGTCGTGGAGGGACGCGGCACCGAACTGAGCGAAGGCGGCATGGTGCTCTATGCCGGAATTCTCCTCAATCCCGGTGACTTGCTGGAGATTGAATTCGAGACTCCTACCCTCTCGAAAATGACTGCCGTGGTTCGCTCCCGTAATGGCTTCTGCTTCGGCCTGGAATTTATCACTCCACTTCCTCAGTGATTCCGCTCTGTCTCTGATCAGTTCTCCTGTGGCTTTGCCAACCGATTTGTTCTAGCATTTCCGAGCACGCTTGGGAGAGCTTCCATGTACTTCGAACAGTTCTATCTCGGATGCCTTGCGCACGCTTCTTACCTGCTGGCTTCGGAAGGGGAAGCGGTGGTGGTCGATCCCCAGCGCGATGTGGAGCTCTATTTAACGGCGGCGGCGCACCATGGCGTTACCATCCGACACATTTTCGAGAGCCACTTGCACGCTGACTTTGTTTCCGGACACAAGGAGTTGGCGGCCCGCACGGGCGCGAAGATTTACATTGGAGCACAAGCGGGCGCGACGTTTCCTCACGTGCCGGTGCACGACGGCTTTGAGCTGAAGTTTGGTAAGGCCTCGATCCGCGTGATGGAGACCCCGGGCCACACTCCGGAAAGCATCTGCCTGGTGGTTACTGATGAAGAGAAATCTCACGCGCCCTGGGCGGTTCTGACCGGGGACACGTTGTTCATCGGCGACGTCGGCCGCCCAGACTTGTCGCCGCGTCACACTCCCAGGGAGCTTGCGGGCCTGCTCTACGATAGCCTGCACACCAAGCTGCTGACGCTCCCTGATGACGTGCTTGTCTACCCGGCACACGGAGCCGGTTCTCTCTGTGGAAAGAACATGCGAGCCGAGCGCTCGTCCACGATCCGCACCGAGCGCCTCACCAACTATGCGCTGCAGATCAAGAACAGGGAAGAGTTCGTCGCGCAGTTGACTAGCAACCTTCCTGCACGGCCGGAATACTTCCTCAAGGACGCTGAGATTAATCGCACGGGTGCAGCCGCATTGGCCGACTTGCCGTCGCTGCGCGCCATCGGGCCGGCTGAATTGAAGTCGATGTTGAGCCTGGGCGAGATCGCTCTCGATGTGCGCCCTGGCGACGAGTTCGCGGAAGGTCACGTGCGTGGCTCGGTGAATATAGCGCTGTCGGGACAGTTTGCGTCGTGGGCGGGCACGGTCCTGGGTTTGTCGGCGCATCCGGTGTTGATTGCTGAATCGCCCGCGCAGTTGGAAGAGGCGCGTCTCAGGCTGACGCGGGTGGGCATTGAGGTTCTGGATGGATATCTTGATGGAGGAGTGGCTGCGTGGAAGCAAGCTGGATTTTCTGTGGCGACAATTTCGCGGATCGCTGTAGGCGAATTGAATGAGCGATTGCAGGCGCACGAAGTGCAGGTGCTGGATGTGCGCCGCGAGCCGGAGTGGGATGCTGCGCACATTGAGAGCGCGACCTGGTGGCCGCTCGACAACTTTCGAGTCTCGCCGCCAGAGTTGGATCACGATGCGCCCATCGCGATTCACTGCAAAAGTGGATACCGTAGCATGATTGCCAGCAGCCTGCTGCAACGCGCGGGTTTCAAACACGTTATCGATGTGAGCGGCGGATTTGATGCCTGGCAGACGGCGAAGCTGCCTAGCGTTAGCGGGAAACCGATCGTGGTTTAGGCTAGCGACAAATTGGAGAAATGTTCCTTGAGGAACATTTTTAGTACGGATGTGTACGTACAATATGGTAATGCCAGCGACCTAAGTTGTTCATTCGTAGATAGTTCATCATAGCTGCTTTTGGGCATATGTTCGGGTTCGGATTCGAGCAAGCGTGCTGGTCTAGGCTTTTCGCAATCCGAGGATCAGGGCGACTACGCCGCCGGCCAGAAAAACAATGCCTACCGATGGGGGCAACTTGTCGCTGCTTTCCGTCTCAACGCTGAATTTCGCATCCCCGATGTTAAGCCGGTGATTCTCCCGGTGAGGAATTGGTACGACGAAAGACAGCACGCCGAGGATCAGCAAGAGGACTCCAACCAGGGGAAGCGGTTTCATAGAGAGAGACTCCAGTGTCAATATGGATGTTCGTGAACTCGAAAGGCAAATAACGCTACGAATACAACGCCGGTGATCCTATCACCAACCTCTAGCAAAGTTCCAAGAATCCAATAGAAAGAAAAATTGTGAGGGAAGATGAAGATTGACAAGCTGCCGAAGACTTACCGAGTGGAAAGCGGCAAACATTTTCGCCTGAAAGACTTCGATCCTGGCGACACTGGGTATTGGAAATCCAAGGAACATGCCGAAGAGGCCTTGATGCGCGGAATTGCGCGCACGGCAGAGCTGCAGGATTTGTTGTATGCCCAGGATAATTGGGCGGTGTTGCTGATCTTCCAGGCCATGGATGCCGCTGGAAAAGATGGCGCGATCAAACACGTGATGTCGGGAGTCAACCCGCAAGGCTGCCAGGTGCATTCCTTCAAAGCTCCTACCGAAACCGAACTGCAGCACGATTTCCTATGGCGCACGACCTATTGTCTGCCGGAGCGCGGGCACATCGGAATCTTCAACCGGTCGTACTACGAAGAAGTGCTGGTTGTGCGAGTGCATCCTGACATTCTTAAGAGCCAGAAGACGCCACCTTCTCTGGTTACCAAGAAGATCTGGGATGGGCGGTTTGAAGACATTCGCAGCTTCGAGCAGCACATGGCGCGCAGCGGGACGGTCATCCGCAAATTTTTCCTGAACCTGTCGAAGAAGGAACAGAAGCAGCGGTTCCTGGCGCGTCTGGACGAACCGGAAAAGAACTGGAAATTTTCGGCGGGGGACATTCACGAACGCAAATATTGGGACGACTATCAGGATGCCTACGAAGAAATGATCCGCAATACGGCGAGCGAAGAAGCGCCGTGGTATGTGGTCCCGGCGGACAACAAGTGGTTCACGCGGCTGGTGATTTCCACGGTGCTAGTTGACACGCTGGAATCCCTCGACTTGTCTTATCCCAAAGTCGATCCGGCGAAGCGCAAAGAACTGGAAGCGGCGAAAAAGGTTCTGGTAGCGAAGAAGTGACGGGATTTTAGCAGTCACCTCGTAAAGAGGGAAATGAACTCCATTGCCCTTTGCAGCAAAGCGCTGCAGCGATTACCATAGCGAATTGTCCACATCTTCCCCGGAGAACACTGAACATGGGCCCACACACCTGTTGTAGACACGTATCTTCTCTTACGCGGTTGGTTTTCCTAATCACATTCTCAATCTTGTTTGCGGCTACAGCACTCGCACAGACCAAGCCCGAGCGGCAGTCGAAGGCTGTCAAGCCAACGTCGACGACCCAGACGAAGACCACGCAGGCGGCCCAGCCTGCGACTGCGGCTGACAGCGACAGCGAAGCGGCGGAATCGGCTAAGCCCGAGGAGAAGCCTTTCAAAGGAATGAAGTATCGCTTGATCGGTCCCTTCCGCGGCGGACGATCGCTGACCGCGGCTGGGATTCCGGGCGATCCCACGACCTACTATTTCGGCGCAACCGGCGGCGGGGTGTGGAAGTCGACTGACGGCGCGATGACGTGGTCGTCCGTCTTCGATAAAGAGGGGACATCGGCGATTGGAAGCATTGCGGTGGCGAATTCCAATCACAACGTGCTGTACGTCGGGACGGGCGAAGCCTGCATTCGCGGAAACATCTCCCACGGCGACGGCGTTTACAGGACATTGGACGGCGGAAAGACGTGGAAGAACGTGGGGCTGCACGATTCCCGCGCTATCGGCAAGATCATTATTAATCCGACGAATCCTGACATTGTGTTCGTGGCGGCGCTCGGCCATCCCTATGGCGCAAACACCGAGCGCGGCATCTTCCGTACCACAGACGGCGGCAAGAACTGGGAGAAGGTGCTCTACAAGGACGAAAACACCGGCGGCATTGACGTGGCGTTCGATCCACACAATCCGAATATTTTGTTTGCGGCGCTTTGGCAGGCGCGGCGCACCTCGTGGAGCATGTCGGACGGAGGCCCGGGCAGCGGGCTTTATCGTTCGAACGACGGCGGCACAACCTGGAAGCACTTGACGGAGCACGGCCTGCCCAAAGGACCTTACGGAAAGATTGGCGTGGCCGTGGCCGCGAATTCCGACCGCGTTTATGCGTTGATTGAGGCTCACAATCCTGACGGTGGCCTGTACCGCTCTGATGACGCCGGGGAGACGTGGCAGTTGGTGAACCCGAGTCACAGCCTGTGGCAACGACCCTGGTATTACATGCACGTGATCGCCGATCCGCGGGATGAGAACTTGCTCTACATCATGAATGTGGAGGCCTACAAATCGACCGACGGCGGTCACGAATTCAATAAAGTCAAAATACCGCACGGCGACAATCACGGGCTATGGATCGATCCGCAGAATACACGGCGGATGATTGCCTCGAATGACGGAGGAGTAACTGTAACGCTCGACGGCGGGAAGGATTGGACTCGACAGGAGAATCAGCCTACGGCGCAGTTCTATCACGTCATTACCGACTCGGCGACGCCTTATCGCGTGTACGGATCGCAGCAGGACGCGGGCACGGTCGCGATCACGAGCCGCAGCGACGATGGAGCGATCGACCGCAGCGACTGGTACGACGTGGGCGGCGGCGAGGCTGGGTATATCGCCCCGGATCCTCGCGACCCCAATATCGTTTACGCGGCCGACTACCAGGGAAACATCACGCGCTACGACCGGCACATTGGGCAGATAAAGGCGATCACCGAGCAGCCCGAACTTTCCGACGCGCACGGAGCGGCCTACCTGGAGCATCGCTTTCAGTGGACGGCGCCGGTCCTGATTTCTCCGCATGATCCCAACACGCTTTATCACGGCGGCGAGCGACTGTTTAAGACCACCGACGGCGGCGTGCATTGGGAATCCATCAGTCCCGATCTGACTCGCAATGATAAGGAGAAGCAGAAAGCGTCCGGCGGCGAAATTACGCTCGACGATACCGGCACGGAATATTACGACACGATCTTCGCGCTGGCGGAGTCGCCGATCACGAAAGGACTGCTGTGGGTCGGCACCGATGATGGGCTGATACAGCTCACCAAAGACGAAGGCAAAAGCTGGACCAACGTTACGCCGAAAGATATGCCCGAGTGGAGCCGCATCAGCCAGATCGATCCCTCGCCTTTGGATCCCGGTACGGCGTACGTGGCCGTCGATCGCCACCAGTTCGACGATCTGCGTCCTTACATTTACAAGACCAGCGACTACGGCAAGAGCTGGACGAAACTGGGGCAGGGAATTCCGGACACGACGTTTGTTCGGGTGGTGCGCGAAGATCCGAAGAAGCGCGGGCTGCTCTATGCGGGAACCGAACAGGGCGTCTTTGTATCGTTCAATGATGGGGCGAACTGGCGTCAGCTGAAGCTGAACTTGCCAACTACGCCGGTGCACGATCTGGCTATCAAGGGTGACGATCTGGTCGTGGCCACGCATGGGCGGGCGTTTTGGATTCTGGACGATTTGTCTCCGCTGCGGCAGTACAGCGACGACATCGCGCAGAAAGATGCGTTCTTGTACACGCCTGCGACGGCTTATCGGATTCAGGCAGGAGCCAGCGGTGAGCTGCATCCTTCCAAGCTGACGGGACAGAATCCTCCGGTGGGCGCGGTGATCTATTACTTCCTCAAGGATGCTCCGAAGAGTGATACCGAAACGAAGATCGAAATCCTCGACGCTTCCGGGAAAGTCATTCGGAAATATTCGAGCGCCGAATATAACACTCTGGAAGAGCCGCTCGACCCTGACGACAAAAAGCCTGAAAAGCAGATTAAACCTGAGGCCGGATTGAACCGGTTTGTATGGGATTTGCGCTACGATGAGGCGCGTCGCGTGCCCGGATATTATCTGTGGGAATACAACAGCGGGGCGAAAGGCCCGGTGGCGGTCCCCGGCCATTACCAGGTGCGGATTACCGTGGGTGGCCAAAATCAGACTGCGGCGTTCGATTTGAAATTGGATCCGCGGGTGAAGGTAAGCCAGGCCGATCTGGAGGAGCAATTTAATCTGCTGCTGCAGACGCGCGACGAACTGAGCCGCGTCTACGATACGGTGAACCAAATCCAGGATGTGCGTGCGCAGTTGGTTGGGCTGAAGCGTCGGCTGCCGGACAATGCCAGTGCAAAGACGGTTGCGTCGGCGGCGGACGACCTGGAGAAAAAACTGGTCGGTGTGCGCGAGGACCTCGTCAACCTGACGATTAGTGCGAATGAGGACTCGCTGGCGTATCCTCCGCAATTGGACACGAAGATCGCTTACCTCGCGATGGACGTTGCTAGCGCCGACTCGGCCCCGACCGAAGCTGAGCAGAAGCAATTCGAAAAGCTGAAACGGCAGAGTGGGGAACTCATCGGGCGCTGGGAAGATTTGCAGCGCCGCGATCTGGCTGCGTTCCAGAAGCTCGCAGCCGAAGGTAGTTTGTCGACGGTGGTGGTCCCACCTGCGGGCCGGTCGGTAGACGAGCCGGTGGCCGCGCACTAAGCTCTACGTTTCTAATCTGCGCTGGGGAAAGGCCCATAAACAAAGGCTTTCCCCGGCGTTGACCTTCCCGGTTACTCCTATTACTTGTGGGCTAGCTGTATGGCACTGTTGTGCCTTGCTCGGGCTCAAGGCCGTTGCTATCGTGCCGATAGAAGCTGATGCTGGTTCCTCCCCTGAAGGTCGGCGGTCGATCGGGTTGGGGGTATATATGCGAATGATGCATCTGTGCTATGCGGCGATAGGCTTTGCGGTGGCCCGCTGGATTTTCAAGCGGCAAGCATTGGCGGTCGCAGACCCAGTGAAACGCTTCCGGTCACAGGGCCTTCTGTAGAGATTTCGAGCTTGGGCGTGCGTCCCGTTGCGCCTCCATTTCGTCAGCGCGCGCCCATGGTTTGCTAAGTCCTGAAGTACTGTTACTAAGGTTTGCCTGAATCATCCCGGTTTTTCCTCTTTCTCCATACAATTAGCTCAGGGACGGACTCTTCGTTTCGGTCACAGAGTTTGAGTCCCGTTTGATCTCTCATGACGCGGCTTGCAAGAGTACGACTGCTTCTGATCCTGCCGGCGCTCCTGGCGGCGTTGATGCCGGCGTTGCTGAGCGCTCAGGACGATCTGAACGACCTTCCCCTTGGTGACGTTGCTCGCAGCTTGCGCAAGAAGACTCCGCCCTCTCAGGACGTGATCGACGACGATAATCTGCCGGCGCTAATGGAGCAGGCGGAGAGCCGTCACGCCCAGGGTTCGGCTTTGACTTATCTGATGGGCGGCGAAAAACGAGGCTTCCAGGTTGCTGCGCCGGATGTGACCTGCAGTCTGGCTTTCAGCGCGAATGCTAAGTCGCTGCTCTCCAGTGCGTATGCGCAGATGGAACTTCCGCCGGGCGAAGTGCTTAAACTCGAAGGGCCGGCGACGATTGAAGGTGATGCGCTGATTGTTTCGGTTAACAACCGCACGGACTGGCACGTGAGCGAAGTAGCGGTTGCGCTGACTGTAGTCAAGAAATCTGGGGTTCACAACGCTTCTTTCTCGGAGGGTGCGACATTCAGCGATGGGGCGGCCGCGTTGGGTGCCATGACCGCAATCCCGCCACAGGAATCGGAAGTTCGGCCGGAGAAGAAATCTGATGTGACCGTGATCTACCGCATGCGAGCGGCCGCGCCTCCGTGGGTAACCACGGCCTTCAGCGCGCCGCTTAACCTGGACCTTACGCCTGATGAGGAGTGGCACTGGGCGATCGTGCAGGCGAGGGGTTATCCGCCGCAGAGTTATTCCGGCAATCAGGCACAGACGACGGCAGAAACGAGCTTGCCGGTCTTGCCTCTTTCGAATCCGTCCACGTTGGTCCCGGGATTGGCGCTCCCGCAGAACTCAACTGTTGCTCTGCCGTCAAATCCAGCGGTCGAGTCGACGACGCCCGAACCAAAGTGAGCGATAGCGATCTTCGGCTGTTCCCCTTCCACTAGCGTGCTAGACTAAGCTCAAATCCCACAATTGGGGCCACCAAATGAAATTTGGCGTCATTATCTTTCCCGGTTCGAATTGCGATCACGATGCCTACTGGACGATTCAGCAAGTTGCGAAGCAACCGGTGACGTTCCTGTGGCATGAGTCGCATGACCTGGAAAACTGCGATGCGGTCATCGTGCCCGGAGGCTTTGCTTATGGGGATTATCTGCGGACGGGGGCGATTGCCAAGTTTTCGCCGGTGATGGAATCGGTGCGCAAGTTTGCCGATGGCGGTGGGCTGGTGCTCGGCATCTGCAACGGATTTCAAATTCTTTGCGAGTCGGGGCTGCTGCCCGGCGCCTTGATGCGCAACATTGGCCTCAAGTATGTCTGCAAGCCGGTACATGTCCGCGTGGAAAATGTCGACACTCCTTTTACCCATGATTGCGCCAAGGGAGAAGTTTTGACCATTCCCATCGGTCACATGGAGGGTAACTACTTCTGTGATCCCTCAACACTCCAAGAATTGCAGCGCGACAATCGGATCGTGTTCCGCTATTGCTCATCCGTGGGCGGAAACACTTCGGCGGCCAATCCCAACGGATCGCTGGATAACATTGCGGGGATTTGCAGTCCCGGAGGCAATGTCGTGGGAATGATGCCGCACCCTGAGCGCTCTGCCGAGCCGGAATTGGGCGGCACCGATGGAATGAAAATATTTCATTCGATGGTGGGCGCTATGGCGAACCGGTAGCTTCCTCCTGAAGAAGCTGCGGTCGCGGAATTTTCTTGGATATTAACAGGCTTCCGTTATATTGTCTGTCCTTCTTCCCCTGCAACTCGGGCCCCAAATCCTGATTGTGTTATGCGTACACGCAGGGAGGCGTGTCTCCAATGACACCGAAGCAAATTCTCGATTCATTTTCCGAAACATTGATGCGGGACGAGCGAATTCTCAGCGCTCAGGAACGGGCGCTGGTAGCGACTCTACTGCAGCATGCTAAAACCGCAAGCGGCGAGAACCGCGAAACGCAGGAAGCCGTCAGAGCGGTGATTGCATCGGCCATCGGCGAGACTGTGGCTCAGCGTGCGTTCGCCGTTCTCGGCGGAAGTATTGTCGAACACATTCTCGACGATAGCGCGCTGCCGCAGGGCGAGTCGGCAGGATTACGGTCGCGAGATTCCCTCGCTGGACAGATAAACCTGATAGAACCGCAACCACCGTCGACGGGTCCGGGGCCGGGAGTTCGAGCGCCACGCAAAGAGCCCCAACCGCCGCAAGCGCCGGTGCGAGGACCGGTGGAACCACAGCCGCCATCGACAGGTCCGGGTGTTCGAGAGCCGCGCAAAGAGCCGCAGCCGCCGCATGGGCCGGTGCGTGGGCCGGGAGAACCGCAACCACCGTCGACCGGTCCTGGGCCGGGAGTTCGAACACCACAGAAGGCGTCGTCGCCCAACTCGGTTCGCACTACGGTTGTTTCAGAAACCAGCGCCGCTGTCGCCGAGCGGCCGTCTGTTCTGCCGGCGAAATGTGTCGTTCTCGACGAGTTCCTGGCACCACAGGAACTTGAGGAACTTACACGTTTCACGATTGATCACGAAGCTGACTTCAGCGCCAGCGAAGTGGTTTCACCCAGCGCGGATGGCGGCATTGTCAACTATGAGCATCGTCGCTCTCTCGTTTTGATGGATTTGGCGCAGCACCAGGACTTGATGTTGGCTCGTATCAAGGCCGTGTTGCCGCAGGTCCTGGGTAAGCTTGGGATGGACGAATTCTCGATCGCCGATGTTGAGGCGCAAATAACGGCCAGCAACGATGGGGATTTTTTCCATTTCCACAGTGACAACGGCAGCGATCGCGTGGCTTCGCGATACCTGACCTTTGTTTATTTTTTCCATCGTGAGCCTCGGCAATTCGAAGGTGGTGAGTTGCGGATTCATGACGCGCGCCTGGAAAACGGCACTTACGTCAGCGACGGCAGTTACCAGACGATCGTGCCGCAACAGAACCAGATTGTCTTCTTCCCGTGCGAGTTGTTGCACGAGATCACTCCGGTGAATTGCGCGTCGCAGCTCTTCGCCGATAGCCGCTTCACGCTAAACGGATGGCTTCGTCGCTAAACAATTCGGCGTGGCTGGAGTGGATGACAACCCTAATGGGAGGAGTGTCGCGGCTGAGCTATGCCGCGACGCTTCCCCCCGATCGATTTTATTGTCTGCTCGATGAACTGCCGCTGCACTTGATTCCGCAGCGCATGTTCCGGTCTTTGCGCTGCCAAGACAATCGTGATCGACCTCTTTATCTGAATCCGGAATGCATTTTGTGTACCGAGGGAGAAGTTCCGGATGAACTTCGGTCGCAGGAGGCGTTGCTCTCCGGATTCGCACGGCAAGGAATAGTGGCTTGGGTGCGCAGCCGCGGAACCGAGAATCTGCTTCCGTTCTGGCTCGGGCCGCAACTGGACGGTATGTTGCGAGGTCTGTGTCCGAATGAGCCGGTTCCATCGTCCGTGCCTGACGGGGCACGGAGCGTGCTGGCGGCAGCAGACATTTTGCGTCCGGAAGACGGGACTGATGCGCGCGATCGTCAACGCGAAGAGAGAATCACCAAGGCGGCTCTTTCCTTTCGAACGAAAGGGTATTCACCGCTTGCTGACCTGATCCATCCCTTTCATATTGCCGCCCTGCGCCGCTATTATCGCTACCTGATTCGAACTGGCGCGATTCGGCTGGGCGATAGACAGAGCCCGCGGCGTTACGCGGCGTATAACGATCCAGTCGCGCGCTTCTTCCATCGAGATATTGCGACCACATTAAGCGCTGTTGCCGGGGAGCCGCTCAAGCCGTCTTACGTCTATCTCGCTTCCTACCTGAGTGGGGCAGAACTGAAGAAGCACACCGACCGGGAGCAGTGCGAGTTCAGCGTTACACTCTGTCTGGATTTCTCTCCCGAGCCTGAGCTCGCAACGCCGTGGCCCATTCGGCTGGATACTTCCAACGGCACGGTCACTGTGTACCAGGCGCTGGGGGACGGTCTTGCCTATCGCGGAACTCGATTGCCGCACTACCGCGAGCCGCTTGGCGAAGGGCAAACCTCGACTTCGATTTTCTTCCATTATGTGGGAAGTGATTTCGCGGGCTCACTCGCTTGAGGAAGAAGGACCTCTCTAATCGGCCGCTATCGCAAACCGGAAATTAGATATAAAACCGACAAAGTCTGATTGTAACTATAGGCAAAGCGTTTTCCGTCGCGGCTTACTTGCACTGGGGCCACCATCACAACTCCTGCCGGAACAGCTGGCCGCAATTCCTGAATGAGGCTTTGCTTACCAGTCTCGATCGCGACCTTGTAAATCCTGCTGGGGAGCTCGCCAATGTGATAGCCATAGAGCATGGACCCATCGCTCGACCATTGCACCGGCAGGAAACCCGCTTCCAGTCCGGGGATCGGGCGGGGAGAGCCTTCGGCGATCGGATAAATTGCCACCGCGGAATTCGGTCCGACTCCTACTATTAGCCGGTCATCGGGCGACGACGGGCCACACACAGTTCCTTCCGGCGTTACGGCTTTAGGTTTGCCGCCGGCCAAGGCTAGAACGTAACAGCGAGTCGCATGGCCCTGCTCGTTGCCATTGGCGATCATGCGTTGTCCATCCGCAAGGAAGCGGGCCCACCCACTCTGAATGTGTTCCAATCCGCGAACTTCCACGGAGCGCGGCTGGCCAGCTCCGATCGGCAGCAGCGTCAGTTGCTGCGGTTGGCCAGTGGAGACTGAGATCGCCCACTTTCCATCCGGCGAAAGCCCGCCGGCGCTTCCATCTCCAAGACGAACCGGCAGAGTGCCGTCGACGTTTCGCAATGCGACCGCATAGGCGGGTCCTGCCGCTTCGCTGGCATCCTCAAAGAGCACAAATTTTCCGTCGGGGGAAATATCCTTGGCGACATTCCAGTCGTGCCAGGATAATTCCACATCGGCCTTGCTGCCCAGCGTGCTGAATGCCATCGCCAAACGCTTCGAGTTCAGTGCGACGAGAATGCTGCCGTCAGGGGCGATGTCTTGCAAGGTGATGCCCATTGGCAAGTCCAGCAGGTTACGGATGCTGCCAGAGAGAGTGACGGCCTTCAGATTAAGGTTGGTGCCTTTTTCAATCGCGGTGAACCAGATTTCTTTTCCGCTCGGGTGCCAGGCGATTCCTTGCTCGGACTCATATTCTCCCGTAAGCGACTGAACCTTTCCCGAGAGATCCGTGATGCAGACCTTGCCGCGATTGTCCCAGAGAGCGGGGTGATCCATGAAGGCGATGCGGTCTCCCTGGGGAGAGAAACGAATGTTGCTGATCCATCCGCCGCTCTGGTAAAGCATTTTGCCGATGGGATATTCCAGGCGGCTGTGACCATCCACATAATTGACCACGGCCAGGTTGCTTTGCGCGTCCCAGTCTGCCCAGCGAACGTTTGCCAGCAGTTCCTTCGGAGATCCGCCTGCCAGTGGTGCTCGAGCCAGCATTCCGCCGACGGTTTCCAGTTGGCCATTGTGAGTGCCATGCAGAACGACGGCGAGCTCGTTGTTGGGTGAAATGGCCAGCAAGTTGGCGTCGGACATATTTAACGGCTGGGCGAGAAGGGAATTTCCGACCGTGGAGAAAAGCTGCACGGGCTTGTCGTTCCAAGCGGCGCTATAAACGATGGACTGACCGTCGGGTGCGAAGCGCGCCGAATAAACCGTGCCCGCTTCGAACGTTAGCCGGCGGTAAACAGGGGGCGGAAGCGACGTGCGCAATAGCTGTGTGATCGCCAGAAGAGCGGTCGCTCCGGCCAGGACTGTTACGAGGGCCCAAGGCAGTGCACCAAGGCTGCGTGTTCTTTTCTTGGAGGAGGAGTCGATTCTAAGCGGGGAAGACCCTGACAAAGTTTGCAGCGCGAAGGCCAGATCTTTGGCAGATTGAAAACGGTTTTCCGGATCTTTTTCCAGACAGTGCTTGATGATGTCCCAATATCCCGCGGGGATCGCGGCTTCTTCCAGATTGGCGGTGGAGGGCTCTTCGCGAAGGACAGCGGTTATTGTGTCGACTTCGGTTTCGCCGCGAAACGCGCGTAACCCAGACATCATCTCGTAGAGAATCGCGCCGAAGCTGAAGATGTCGCTGCGGTGATCCACCGGCTTAGCACGCAGTTGCTCGGGAGACATGTAGGCGACGGTGCCGATCATGGCCCCGTGCTTGGTCACGGTGGTCATGCTCTCGATGGAGCGGTCTTCGTTGGCCGGAGCCTGCAGCTTGGCTACACCAAAATCTAGAATCTTGACCCGGCCATCCTTGGTGAGGAAAAGATTTTCCGGCTTGAGATCGCGATGAACGATCAGCCGTTCGTGCGCTGCGGTCAGGCCATGCGCGATTTGGAGGGCATAGTCTGCGGCCTCTTTCACCGGAACCGGACCTTCCTCTAAGCGCTGACGCAGGTTTTTGCCTTCGAGCAGCTCCGAGACGATGTAGGGCACACTGCCCTCGAAGCCCACGTCGTAAATTGCCAGAATGTTGGGATGATTCAGGGCGGCAGCGGCGCGCGCCTCCTGTTCGAAGCGGCGCAGATGGTCAGGATTGTCGCTGGAAGCAGGGCGGATCAATTTCAGAGCAACGTCGCGTCCCAGTCTCTCGTCGCGCGCGCGAAAGACTTCGCCCATCCCTCCCGAACCAATTTTTTCGAGGATCCGGTAGTGCCCCAGGACCTGACCAGCCATAAGTGATTACAGAATCACGCGCCCTGCTTGGCATGTTAGGTGCGATAACGAACACAGTCAAGGGTAGTGAGCCTAGTGCGATAGGGCTGACCGAGAAGGCGACCGTCTGGAATCCACGTACTCACGCCGGAAGGCGCAGGATCGGTTCGGCGGAAGACGAACACGCCCCGGAGTGGACCGGGGCGCATCCGCTTTGAGCAGCCCTCCCCCGAAAGCTGCTCCTTGTCAACTTACGTTCTGATTTGCTTAATGAAAATGGCTCCGGAGGGGTAAGGTCGTTACCGTAGCCGCCTGGTGCCACGCATCGCAAGCGCAGTCTTGGAGGCGCGTGCCTCGGAGGTAACCATCAATATCGGTGCGGATAGCTCGAGGGTCCATGCTATAATTCGATTTCGCCTGCATAAGAACCGAGGCAATCCTGTGATCTCCTCTGAAGGCGAATCCTGCGCCATTCAGCGTTCTTTAAAGACGGATCTTTAGATACGAGGTCTAACCATGTCTGGCCATTCAAAATGGGCCACAATCAAGCACAAGAAGGGCGCGCTCGACGCCAAGCGCGGCAAGATTTTCACCCGCCTAATTAAGGAAATCAGCATCGCCGCAAAGAACGGCGGCGGCGATCCTGACTCCAACCCGCGACTGCGCGGCGCCATCGTTGCGGCCAAGGCCGAGAATATGCCGGCCGATAACATCAAGCGGGCCATCCAGCGCGGTACGGGCGAGTTGCCCGGCGCGACCTACGAGGAGTTTTCGCTCGAAGGCTACGGACCTGGCGGAGTAGCAATCTTGCTTGACATTAACACCGACAACCGCAATCGCACCGTCAGCGAAATCCGCCACGTTTTTGGCAAGAATGGTGGCAACATGGCGGAAGCCGGCGCCGTTTCCTGGATGTTCCACAAGAAGGGCGACATCATCATCCCCAAGAGCGCGGCGAAAGAGGACGACCTGATGAACATCGTCCTCGAATCGGGCGGCGAGGATCTGAACGATGACGGCGACAATTGGGAGATCACGACCGAGCCTTCCGCCTATGAAGCGGTGCTTGAGGCGGTGAAGAAAGCCGGTATCACTCCAGCGTCTTCCAGCGTGGCGTTCATTCCGCAGAATTACATCAAACTGGAAGGGCAGGCCGCCAGCACCATGATCCGTTTGATGGAAGCGCTCGAAGATCACGATGACGTGCAAAATGTGCACGCTAATTTCGACATCGATCAGAAGTTGTTGGAAGAAGTCGCCGGATAGTTCTTATCACGAGCAAGTTCAAGAGCCGCCCTCGTTCGGGCGGCTTTTGTTGTTAGCCGACTAAGCTTCGGCGATGATTGAAGCATTCTGCGGACCGAAGTTTTCAACATGTTCGTGGAAAATTCTGTGGAAAAGGCCCTAACCCTCTTCGTAAGTGATTCACTGAGAGATGCTTCAACACTTTGCACTGAAGCGGGTGCTGGCACTTTCGTGGTAGAACTCGCGAGCAAATGAATTTGAAAGTTAGACTCGACAAACTTCTTGTGGAGCGTGGACTCGCAGCCTCGCGCGAGCGCGCACAGTCTCTGATTCTTGCGGGCAAGGTACTGGTTGACGATCAGAAACTCGAGAAGGCCGGCGCGCCAGTCTCCGCGGAGTGCGTGATTCGCCTGCTCGGTGAAGATTTGAAGTACGTGAGCCGCGGTGGCCTGAAATTGCAGCGGGCGCTCCAACATTGGAATATCTCGGTTGCGGAGAAAATATGTCTTGACGTCGGCGCATCCACCGGAGGTTTTACTGACTGTCTTCTGCAGCATGGCGCTTCGCGAGTCATCGCGGTGGACACCGGCTACGGACAAATGGACTTCAGGCTTCGCCAGGATGCGAGGGTTCGGCTCCTGGAAAAAACCAACGCCCGCTATCTGACGCGTGAGGCGGTTGGCATTGCGGTGGATTTCATCGCGATGGACGTTTCGTTTATCTCTGCAACTCTCGTCTTGCCGGCCACGATTGGCGCTGCTTTTCCAGAATCGCCCGAGGAGCGCCACGGCCGACAGCTCGTGGTGCTGGTGAAGCCTCAATTCGAAGCGGGTAAGGAATATGTGGGAAAGGGGGGCATTGTGCGCGACGCGGCCGCCCAGGTCGCAGCTGTAGAGAAAGTCGATCGCGCCCTGCGAAGTCGGGGCGCGACTCAAACTGATTCAATTGAATCGCCTATTTTGGGGGCGGAAGGCAATCGCGAGTTCCTGCTCTATGGCGTGTTCTAGTCCTTCGTGTTCTCTGTGTCCTCTGTGGTTAAGTCCTTGAATTTCTGTACAATCTCCTTTTCCCTATGGCCACCCACAAAACCGCCGCCATCATTTCGCGGCCCGATCGCCCTCAGGTGGCGCAGATTATTCCCGGCCTTCTCCAATGGTTCGCTGAACACGGCTACAGGGTCATCATCGATGAGCAGACTTCGAACTACACCGGCGGGCAACCGATTGTGCCACGCGCAGAGATGGCGTCGCAGGCGCTCGATCTGGTAGTGGTTCTGGGCGGCGATGGAACACTCTTGTCGGCCGCTCGCGTCACCGCCGCCATCGATGTTCCTCTGCTTGGCGTCAACCTGGGGTCACTGGGATTTCTGACGGAGGTGCCACTCCAGTCGCTCTTTACGATGCTCGAGGCGATTGTGCAGGGGCGCGCCGCAGTCGAACATCGCTCACTCATGGAAGTCGAGTTATTGCGTGGAGACGAGATTCGAGGGACCTACCTTGTCTTCAACGACGCGGTCGTGAATAAGACCGCACTCGCCCGTCTCAATACCTACGACCTTTATATCGATAAGGCATTCGTTTCCAGCTATCGGGCGGACGGGATCATCGTAGCCACGCCGACCGGTTCGACGGCGTATTCTCTATCCGCTGGGGGGCCGGTGCTGATGCCCAGCGTCAAGGCTTTTGTGTTGACGCCGGTGGCGCCGCACTCTCTCACGCATCGCCCGCTGGTCGTACCCGATTCGGTAGAGATTGAAATCCTGCTGCGCAGCGAGGAAGAGGTCGCTTACCTGAGTCTGGACGGACAACCGGGCCTTGATCTGCGCGACGGCGACCGCGTGCGCTGCCGCCGCTCCGAGCATCAGGTGAATCTCTTCCGCACCGGAACGGATTTCTTTCATGTGCTGCGCACCAAGCTCAAGTGGGGTGAAAGAAAAAACGGAGACTTGTGAGTTAGGGCGTCAAGTCTCAGCGCGCAGGAGATCCGAGAGTTTTTCACGCCGCCGAATTACTTTCACTGACTTGCCCGAGACCAGCACCTCCGCAGCGCGGGGGCGCGTGTTGTAGTTTGATGCCAGCACCATTCCGTAAGCCCCGGCATCCAGAATCGCGAGCAGGTCTCCTTCATCGACCAGCGGTAACTCGCGGTCGCGGGCGAAGAAATCTCCGGTCTCGCATACAGGGCCTACGATGTCGGTGACTTCCGATTTCGTTACGGATTCGGGAGTCTGTGTGACTGGGACAATCTCGTGATAGGCACCGTAAAGAGCGGGCCGGATCAAATCGTTCATCGCGGCGTCGACCACCAGGAAGCGCTTGCCGTCATTGGCTTTGCGATAGATCACGGAAGTGAGCAAAATGCCAGCGGGGCCTACAATCGAGCGTCCCGGCTCCAAGAGTAGCGTAACGTCCAAACCTCGCAAGGGTGTGGCGAGTGCTCGCGCATATGCTGTTGCCTCGGCTGAAAAATTTTCGGCGCTGGGTTTTTCGTAGGCAATGCCCAGCCCGCCGCCCGCATCGATGTAGTCAATACGGTGACCGTCGGTGCGCAGTTCGCGCACCAAATCGCCCACACGCGTCATGGCTTCGCCAAATGGTGCGACGTCGGTGATCTGCGAGCCAATGTGAACACTTACTCCGCAGACCTTCAGATACCGCGCGCCCGAAGACTTTGCGTAAAGCGTTCGCGCATCGCGGATGGGTACTCCGAATTTGTGCTTGCGTAAGCCCGTAGAAATGTAGGGATGAGTTTCTGCCGAAACATCAGGATTGACCCGCAGGGCCATCGGGGCTGCCTTACGCATTCGACCGGCGCATTCCGCGAGCGCCCACAGTTCTGACTCGCTCTCAACGTTGAAAAGCATGATTCCTGCTTTTAACGCACCAGTCAGTTCCTCCCGCGTCTTGCCCACGCCGGAGAACACCACTCTCTTGGCAGCTTTGCGGTCCGCCGTGAGCACGCGTTCCAGTTCTCCGCCGGAGACCACGTCGAAGCCACATCCCTTCCGGGCTAAGGTTCGCAGGATGGTGAGGTTTGAATTCGCTTTGACGGAATAGCAGATGGTATGCGGCACATCACGAAACGCGGCGTCGAAAGCGTCGTAGCGCTCACGGATCGCACTAGCCGAATACACATATAGAGGCGTGCCGTGCTGCTCGGCCAGTTTCGGCAGAGCCACGCCTTCGCAGTGCAAGACGAACTGGCCGCCCCGCCGAAAGATGCCGTGTTTCATCTCGCGATAGGCGAATCCGGGAGGGCGTGCGACTGGCTTTTGACTGCGCGAGGTCATTTCTTCTTGGGGGTGCCGCTGCGCACCCGAATGGCGACGACCGTCTGGTCATCGAAGGTTTCCACGCCCGCCGAGTGTTCGGCGGCTGCCTTGAAAAGTGAATCCACAACACAGGTCGCCGACTTTCCCTCGCACTCGGCGATGATTCGTTCCACCCGGCCGCGACCGAAAAGCTCGCCCTTGCGATTGCGAGCATCGAGAATGCCGTCGCTGAAAAATACGAACATATCTCCCGGCTTCATGCGGAACTTGAATTCATCGTAGTCGGCTTCGTCAAACAGGCCAAGGGGCAGGCCGGTGGCTTCGACGGCCTCGATGACCTCATCCTTTGCGTGAACATAAATAGGTCGGGGAAGCCCTGAGTTAGCAACGGCCAGCGTACGGCTCTCGTCATCCCAGACGGCGTAAATGATGGAGACAAACTGCGCCTCGATGCGGCGTTCGGCCAACGACAGATTGACTGCAGAAAGCATTTCCGCCGGTCCCGGCTCGATGGGAGCATGCGACCGGATAATGCCACTTACCAGCGCGGCATAGATGGCCGCGGGCGCGCCCTTTCCGCTGACGTCGCCGATCACGATGCCAAGCCGCGACATTGAATAGGGTATGAAGTCGTACAAGTCGCCGCCAATGGCCCTTGCCGGAACGAATTTCGCAGCAACGTCCAGATGAGCGAGTTTCGGATTCGCTTGCGGCAGCAGCCTTCCTTGTAACTCGCGGGCCAGGGCCAGATCCCGCTCCAATCGCCGCTCTTGCCGCTCGATTTCTTCATACAGGCGCGCGTTCTCAATCGCGATGGCAATCTGCGCGGCCAGAGTAGTCATCGTGCGCTGATGTTCTTCGGTGAAAAAGCCGCGCCGTGTGTGCTCCAGGTCGAGTACGCCAATCACTTTGCCCTTGTATATAAGCGGAACCGCAAGTTCGGATCGCGTCTCAGGATTCGCCTGGACGTAGCGCGGGTCCTTGGTGACGTCGGATACCAACACCGCCCGCTGGCTCTCGGCGGCGGCGCCGACCAAACCACGCCCCAGTGGAATTTCATGCTTCAGATGAATGTTTTCATTAAACCGCAGGGAGAAACGGTGCTCCAGTTTCTCGCCCGAAGCGTCGAGCAAAAGAATGCTGAACATCTGGTAGTCGATCAAGCGGCGCACCAGTTCTGCGATCCGACCAAGCAACTCGTCCAGGTTCAGGATCGAAGTCAGTTCCCGCGCAATCTCATTGAGCAGCAACAGAATGCGGGCCTGCTTTGTGGTGCGCGTGTAGAGCTGCGCATTTTCGATCCCGGCCGCCATGCGTGAAGCTACCAGCGTGAGCACCCGCACGTGCTCTTCGTTGAAATAGCCGGGTTCTCGCGCCTCGATATCGATTACGCCGATGACACGGTTCTTGGTCATCAGCGGAACGGCCAGTTCCGAACGGACGTTTGGGACCGCTTCGATATAGCGCGAGTCCTGCGTCACATCATCAATCAGGACCGCTTGGCGGAGCTGCGCGGCCTGCCCGGTCACACCCTCGCCCACTTTGATCCGGCTGCGTTCGGCAAATTCCGGAGGATACCCGATCTGAAAGCGAAACCGCAGTTCCTGCGTCTTTTCGTTGAGCAACAGAATGGCAAAAATTTCGTAATCGATGACTTTGCGGACAACTTCGGCGACACGGCGGACGGTTGTGTCCAGGTCGAGCGACGTGGCCAGAGCGTCGGCGACGTCGAGCAGCAACGACTCGACCGGCAAGCGATCCGGCTTGGAAATCACGGAACCCATCGTTGGTATGATAGCAGCCGCGTTTCCAGTTCCCGGTGCGCGGGAGGGCAGCGGCTCAAAGGGCGTATCGGAATTCCCGCGTTGTGCGGCTCGAGACTATTCGCGGGGCACAATGCAAATGTCGGAGAGGTTACGATATTTTTCCGCGTAGTCCAGTCCGTAGCCAACCACAAATTCATCGGGGATCTTGAAACCAACGTAGTCACCTTCCAGGGGGAGCTTGCGTCGCGAAGGCTTGTCGAGCAACGCCGCAATCTTCAGCGACTTGGGCTGATGCGCCATGAGCAGCTTTTTCAGAACCGTAAGCGTGAGGCCGGTGTCGAGAATGTCTTCCACCACAATTACGTTCTTGTCTTTCATTGATTGGTCTACGTCCTTAGTCAGCTTCACCTCACCCGTCGAGTCCCAGCCGCTTTTGAGTTCCTGAGTGGGGCTGGGGCGGTTGCCGTAACTGGAGACTCCGATGAAATCGAACGTCGAGTCGAGGTCGATATGCCGCGCCAGATCGGAAAGAAAAATTGCCGCGCCTTTCAGCACGCCGACGAGAATGACCGATTCTCCGGCAAAATCTTTGGTGATTTGCGCGCCGAGTTCTTTTACGCGCTTGGCGATGTCCTGCCGCGGAATCAGCACCTTGAGTTCTGTCATGGCGTTTCATATTAAACTAGGAAGAATCATTTGTGAAAAAGAGGAGCGATTAAACTATGAACCTCAAAGACCTCAAACTCACGTGGTTGGGACATGCGACGTTCCGCATCGAAACTCCCGCCGGAGAGACCGTCATCATTGATCCCTGGGTCATGAATAATCCCATGTGCCCTGAGGCTGAAAAGAAAGTTAAGAAGGTCGACGTGTTGCTGTGCACTCACGGTCACGGCGACCACATCGGCGATGCGGTTGAGATTTGCAAGCAACACAATCCGGTGGTGGTCGGAATTCCTGAGTTGGCGCGGTGGTTAGGTAAGAAAGGCGCTAAACAGATCGCCGAAATGAACAAAGGCGGAACGCAGACCGTGGGCGACATTAAGATCACGATGGTGCATGCGGATCATTCCTGCGGCATTCAGGATGGAGACGAGATGATTTACGGCGGCGAGGCCTGTGGCTACGTTGTCGAATTTTCGAATGGGGTGAAAATCTATCACGCTGGCGACACGAATGTTTTTGGCGATATGGCGATTATTCGCGAGCTCTACGCGCCCGAGATCGTCATGCTACCGATCGGCGATCACTACACCATGGGGCCGCGTGAGGCGGCTTATGCCTGCAATCTACTGAAACCCAAGTCGGTCATCCCCATGCACTTCGGAACTTTTCCAGTGCTTACAGGACGACCCAGCGAACTCCAGAAACTGGTGCCTAATGTCGAAGTGGTCGATCTGAAGCCGGGCACAACCCTTAGCGGATCATCCGAAGCTGATCATTCCCCAAGAAAGAGAACCGCGTGAGCCCAAGCAAGAAGTCAAGCCAGAAGTCGAACGAGAAGATGAGCGCCCGCAGCAGTTGGCGGCACTACAACTTCGTTACTGCCGGGCCGGTCGATGACTACCTGTATTCCATGCTGCCCAAGCGCGATCCGGTGCTGATGGAAATGGAAGACTATGCGACTGATCATAAGATCCCTATCGTGGGCCCGGCCGTAGCGCGTGTTTTGCTGCAACTGGCGCTGATGATCAATGCGCGCAGTGTATTCGAGTTGGGCTCCGCGATCGGCTATTCAACGATTTGGTGGGCTCAGGCGGTCGGCGAACAGGGACGAGTGATTTATACCGACGGAGATTCGAAGAATGCGGAACGCGCTCGGGGCTACTTCTCGCGCACAGGCGTTTCGAGCCGCATCACTATGCATACCGGCGACGCTCTGGAATTCTTGTCGGAACAGAAACAGGAGTTCGACATCATCTTTAACGACGTCGACAAGGAAGACTACCCGCGAGTGTTGCGCCTCGTTGCACCGCGCTTGCGCACGGGCGGACTGTTCATCACGGACAACGTGCTTTGGAGCGGACGCGTTGCGGAGAAAAATCCCGACGCGCGGACCAAGGCAATCCTCGAGTTCAATCGCAAGCTCTATGATGCGCCGGAGTTCTACACGATAATTCTGCCTATTCGTGATGGGTTGGCGGTCGCACTTAAGAAATAATGCCGGATGCTTTCGGATCAAGCACCTCATTCTGAGCTTCGCTGGGAACCTACGCGCTTTGCCTCGGTCGGCAGATTGCATGGGTCCTTCGCTTTGCTCAGGGTGACAGCGCTTTTTTGTGGTGCAGCTTTCGGCCTATTTGACCTGGGGTTGGACTAGCTCTGCGTCAATCGTGATTGTAATTTCGTCTCCCACGGCGCCGGGCAGTGCGCTTACTCCGAAATCCTGACGGTTGACCTTGGTTGTTGCCGAAGCACCCATGCGTTGTCCCTTTCCCATCGGGTCTTTGATCGGCGCCGTTGGCCCTTCGACGTCGAGCACAACTTGTTTGGTAACGCCATGGATGGTCAGGTCGCCTGTAATCTGCAGTTTGCCGGGCGCCACCACTTTTGCCTGCTTGGAGTGAAAAGTGATTGTCGGATATTTCTGCACATCGAAAAAGCGCGCACTGCGCAAATCGTTGTCGCGCATTTCTACACGGGTGTCGACCGAATTGGCGTCGATTGTGGCTTCGAGAGAGTCTTTCGACGGATCGGCGGGATCATACTGCGCCGAGCCTGAAACTTTCGTAAATGCGCCTCGGACGGTGGATACTCCCAGGTGGCGGACCGAGAACTGCGCCGCCGTGTGATTGGGATCGATTTGCCAGGTTCCCGCCTGTGCTGCGGCGGTGGCGGCCATCGCAAACGTCGTGAGAAAAATGAAAATTAAACGAGACATGTTGGGGAATTCTCCTCTGCGAGTAAGTTGGTCAGTAATGTTAAATGGATTTGACGGGAATGGACAACAAATCGTCAACCAGCCCTACTTCTTTTTGCAGGAAGGGCTCGGCATAGGTTACGCCGCCTAGCATCCCGTAAAAGCGCGCCATGGCCTCAACGCGTGCGCGGATTTCCTGGTGCGCGGGGAACAGGTCTTTGCCCGCTTCCTGATCGCTGAATTGCGATTTATAGGCCAGGATGGATGCGAACTTTCCTTCAAATTGTTCGCTTATATCGACAACAAACGATGGCCGAATGTCGTAATAGAGCGTGGCGTAAATGATCTTGAAGGGCCGATGCGGCGCAAGGCTTGAGGGCTGCGATCCAAGAGCTTTTTGTGGATCCAGTTTTGCCAACCCCGCCAGAAAGCAAGCTTCGTAGCCGAGCACGGAAGCGGTGTAATGATCCGGATGCCGTCCTTTCCAGTAGGGAAGAATGATCACCCGCGGCCGGGTCTCGCGAATCACGCTCGCTACTTTGAGTCGATTCTCCCAGGTGTTCTCGACGCGGCCGTCGGGAAGATCCAGCGCACGTCGCCAGCTAGCCCCGAGAATCTCGGCTGCGTCATCTGCTTCGCGCGCGCGATCTTCTGCAGTGCCGCGCGTGCCCATCTCTCCCTGAGTTAGATCGAGAATGCCGGTGCGTTGCCCGTGCCGTGCGGCCTTTAGCAGGGTACCGCCGCAGGTTTGCTCCACGTCGTCGCGATGGGCGGCGATCGCCAGGATGTCGAGGGATGAAGCTGATGAAGGAGAAGGCATCAGTCGAGGTTTCCTTGCTCGAGCACCACGTTCTCGCACACGATCAACCGGTCCGCCGCCATTTCCTTCAGCGTAGGAAGCACGCGGTTCACGTGATCGTCAGTGTCGACGAATATGATGATCACCGGCAGCTTGCCACCCGCTTCGACTAGATGCGCCGTCTCCACGCGCTGGCGTCCGAGAAATCCAGCAACACAATGGATCGCAGTCGCCGCATAGACATTTTCTTTGCGCAGGTAATTGAGAATCTCCATGTGCAGCGGGCGGTGTCGCCACTGGTCCGCTTCATTCAGGTAGATGGTGACTTGAACCGCCATGGCTTCAGGCATTTTACTCGCGACGCTCCCACTCCTGCCGCAAGATGCCGTATAACTCCGAATCGACAAAGCGATCCCACTTGCGCAGGTGTTCGCGCTGGCAGCCTTCGTAACGCATGCCCAGCTTCCGTAGCACGCCGCCAGAAGCTGGATTGTGCTTGAAATGCGAGGCGAAGATGCGGTGTAGTCCCAACTCTTCAAACCCGTAGCGCAGGACTTCCCGGCCAGCCTCCGTCGCGTATCCGTGGCCCCAGTAGGGGACACCGAGCCAGTAGCCAAGTTCGGCGTGCTGATGATCTGGTGCAAGCCGCAACCCAATGCCTCCGCACAAATGGCCGCCCTCGCGCAGAGTGATGGCGAACCGGGCCTCATCATCGTCGTGGCAGATTCTCGTTAGGAAGTCTCGCGCTTCCTTCTCCGTGTAAGGGTGCGGAATGCGCAAGGTGGTAGCAGCCACTTCACGCGCTGCGATGAGCGGCACCAACTCCGCGATGTCGTCTTCGGTGAATGGACGCAATTTCAGCCGAGTGGTTACGAGAGTGGGAGGCTTGTTCATCTTCACAGAGCCCGGGCCAGCGCCATACCCGCTAGCGCGCCGCCCAGACAGAGGAGATTATTGCTGAAAACGTTGGTTAGCATCAGCCCCCATTGACCCTGCTCGAAATATGACATGGTCTCAAACGCATAACTGGAGAAAGTGGTGAAGGATCCGCAGAAGCCCACCACCACCAGCAGCCGCCAGCGCGGGTCCAGCAGCACGCGTTCGCTAGTCCAGATGATAAAGAAGCCGACGATGAAGCTGCCCAGAATATTGATGATGAGCGTTCCGTAGGGAAAAACCGGACCAAACTCCTTGGCAGCGAGCCGGCTGAGGATGTAACGAAGGTTAGCGCCGAGAATTGCGGAGACGGATATGGCGAGAAAATCTTTCACGATGGAATTCTCCTACAAGAAATCGTTCAATTCTGTAGGAGTTATCAGCTTGCGTGACCGCAGGCGGTTGTGGCGAACTCCATCGCCGTCAGTAATTTTTACCACAGAGGGCACTGAGGTGCACAGAGGCGGCTGAGGTTCTCACTTCTTTCTCTCTACCAAGAAGCGAGCCAGTTCTTTCAGTATTTCGGCTCGCTCGCCGAAGCTATCGAGTTCCGCGAATGCTTCGTTCACCAGCGCGTCGGCTTTGTGTTCCGATGCTTCAATTCCAAACAGCGCCGGGTACGTGGCTTTTTCGGACGCCGTATCCTTGCCAGCGGTTTTTCCCAGTTGTTCGGAAGTCTGGGTCACGTCGAGCACATCGTCGACGATTTGGAAGGCCAAGCCGATCGCCAATCCGAAGGCGCGCAACTTCGCCACCTGGCTATCTTTCGCTCCCGCATATAAGCCGCCACTCACGAGGCTTGCGGTGATCAGGGCGGCCGTCTTCGAGCGATGAATGTACTCCAGCATTTCCTTGGTTGGGCGGGTGTGTTCCGCTTCGAGATCGACGACCTGCCCGCCAATCATGCCATCGACCGTGCCGGTGCGACGGGCGATCTCCTCGATAATGCGCACGCGAGCTTCGGCCGGACACTTCAACCGAGCCAGCACTTCATAAGCCTGCGTCTGCAGCGCATCCCCGGCCAGGATCGCGAGAGCCTCGCCAAACACTTTGTGGCAGGTGGGCCGTCCGCGGCGCAGGTCGTCGTTGTCGAGCGCAGGGAGATCATCGTGAATCAGGGAATAGGTGTGCAGCATCTCGAGCGCCGCGCCCAGTTCTTCGATCTGCGCCGGCAACGACCCGGCCACCATCCGTCCGGCCTCAATGCAGAGCACTGGCCGCAGGCGCTTGCCGCCGGCAAAGACGCTATGGCGCATGGCCTTGTGGATCGAGACCGGATGCTCGGTCTCCAACGGAATGAGCCGGTCGAGCGCGGCGTCGGTCAGCTGCCGCCCCTGTTCGAGAGTCTCGCTGAGCATGAAGCAGTGAGTATAACAAGGGCGCCCAGACGGGAGCAGTGCTCGCAATCGCGTTGGCGAAACAAAAATTAAGGACGCCCTCAGGCGTCCTCGTTGGAACAGGAATAATCAGTGGTCTATGCGGCTGCAGTGCGCGAAACCGTTGTACTTCGCAAAACCGAAGTCAGCACGTTCGCTACGTCACCGGCTGGACACACGTCGCTGGCGCCGGCTTCGAGAGCCGCCATCCACATTTCTTCGTCCGGAATGCGGTGGGTGCACACGATAGGCAGGGCAGGAAAGTCGCGGTGCAAACTCTCCACATCGGTGAGGCGCCAATACTCGATGTTGAGAACCACGGCTTCCGGTTTATTCCGGGCTACCTTGTCCCTTAGTTCTTCGTGGGATTGGATTACGTGCACAGAGAAATGCGGGCCAAGCTCACCGGCCAAGGACCGCGCCACTCCAGGATCGTGCTCGAGGACAACTACGCTCTGAGCCATACTTACCCCGATCTTCAACCGTCGTCAACGGGGGAGACAGTCGATTTGACTAGGGCTGCGGGGTGGCCTGAAAAACCACAACTCCACAGACGTCTAAAGCTGGCGAATCGCCGTCAGTAACTCCGCACCTTAGCGGCGCGCAGCGGACTTCTCTGTCAGCGGCTCGAATGGTTCAGCTTGGAGCTTCCCGTTCTTTTTCAGCAGGATCTCAACTTTACCTTCCGCCTGTTCCAACTCCTTGCGGCAGGAAGAAGAGAGCTCCATACCTTCTTCAAAGAGTGTGAGAGACTTCTCTAAGGGGACTTCTCCCTTTTCCAGTTCCTGAACAATTTTCTCCAATCGCTGGAGGCACTCTTCAAACTTGGGCAACGGGGTTTCGCTCCGTCTGTCTATTGTAATGCAACTATTTGGAAGAAGTGTCCAGTCTTTTTTAGTCGGAAGGACTAAAAAAGTGACGACGGTGGTCCCGCTACGGGAACGGGCGCTGAACCGCAGTCGATGATCAGGAGGAAGCGGCTGGAGCGCTTGTCCCCAACGCCTCCAGTACGTCCACGGCAGAGCTGTAGCGCCCTGACGGAGCACTGATCTGGGCCCCCTGAACCATCTGCCGGGCGGCAATCAGCATCTCGCGAGCAATCGCGACGCCCTCGGCCCGCGCGGCTTCCGGAGTCTGCGCTCGCGCCATCCGCTCCAGGATCGAGTCCGGCACAGAAACCCGCAGTTCATTTTTCATGAATTCGGCGTTGCGTACGCTGACCAGCGGCCAGATGCCAGCCACGACCGGGATGCGGCAATGCTCGATCCGCTTGAGGAAGTTCTCCAGCAGGCGCAGGTCGAAGACGGGCTGGGTGACGGCGTATTCCGCTCCGGCCTCGACCTTGTATTCGAACCTGCGAATCTCTTCGTCCATGTCCGTCAGTCCAGGATTCGCGCCCACACCAATCACGAAGCCAGTGCCGGTTCCAATCGGATTTCCTCCCAGATCGAGGCCACGGTTCAGGTTGTGCACGATGTTGACCAGGCCGATGGCATCGACGTCAAAGACTGCGGTAGCGTCCGGATAATTCCCCATTTTCGGCGGATCGCCAGTGATGCAGATGAGGTTCTTAATCCCTACGGCTGAAGCTCCCAGCAGGTCACTCTGGATGCACAGCACATTGCGGTCGCGACAGGTGTAGTGCAGAATCGCGTCGATGCCGATTTCCCGCTGAATGAGCAGCGAAAGCGCCTGGTTGCTCATGCGCGCTGATGCTCGCGGGCTGTCCGGAATGTTGACCCCATCCACGCCCACCGACTTTAAGAAGCGCGCACCTTCGACCTCCTTCCGAACGTCAATTCCTTTCGGAGGAACGATCTCGACCATAGTGACAAACTCGCCGCGAGCCAGCTTGGCACCGAGCAGTGACCGCTCTTGCAGCGGCACAGCCGGAACCGCGAGCGGGGCGGATGGGCTCCCAGATACCGGCTTGGAAGCCGCTTTTCCACGGGCTTCACCCACCCGCAGCGCAGACTTCATGACCCTGATGTGGTCTGGAGTGGTACCGCAGCACCCTCCTACCAGGCGAACTCCCGCGGCTACAAATTTGCGCGCGTAGCTGGCCATATACTCCGGCGAGCAAAGGTAGATATTCCTGCCGTCCACCGATCGCGGGATGCCGGCATTGGGCTGGGCCGCAAGTGGTAGGGAAGTGGCCGCACGAACTTTCTCCATCGCGTCGAGCATCGCGACCGGGCCCACGCTGCAGTTACAGCCAATCACGTCCGCTCCCCACTCCGCCAGTTTCGGAACGAAGGTTTGCGGATCGGAGCCATCAAGGCAGTTGCCGTCCTCATCGATGGTGACCTGCGCGACGAGCGGCAAAGAAGCGCTCACATCTCGTGCGGCCAGCATGGCCTGATGAATCTCTTCCAAGTATCCAAAGGTCTCGAGAATCAGCAGGTCGACCCCACCTTCAACCAATACTTCAATCTGCTCGCGAAAGGCATCGCGAGCTTCCTGGAACGAAGTTTTTCCCAAGGGTTCGATTCTGGTTCCCAGCGGGCCAACCGATCCTGCCACCCACACATCGAAGCTTTTGGCGGCTTCGCGGGCAATGCGCACGCCAGCTCGATTGATGTCGCGAACCTTGTCGGCCAAACTATGGCGGGCCAAGCGGAAAGAGTTCCCACCGAAAGTATTGGTTTCAATAATTTCGGCTCCCGCTTGCAGGTAGTCGTGGTGAATTCCACGGATCAGGTCCGGCTGCGAGAGATTCAATTCGTCGTAGGACCGATTGATGAAAATGCCCTTGGCGTAGAGCAGCGTTCCCATGGCTCCATCGCACAACACAGGCGACTGCTTGACGCGGGCAAGAAAGTCAGACGGCATATGTTTTCAGAGAATACAGGAGGAGAACTGCTTGGTGCATCTCCATCATACCGGGATGAAGGGTGGCGTGAAAAGCCAGAAACCGCGCGGTTTGATCCGGCCAGCGTTGCGCGAGGTCAAATCACGGGTCTGTTATAATCCACCATTTCACAATTAAATCTCCCTTTTTCATGTCATTAGGAGCACGTCGTTTGAAGAGAAGCGTCCTTTTTCTTACCGTCGGATTGTGGGCCTGCCTGATTTGCATTTCTTGTGGTGGCGGTAGCACTGGTAAGAAAAGCCCGCCCAGCGGTTTGCCGAATCGCGTGCTGGCCTCGCAAGGTGTTAGTTCGAGCGCATCTCCCGGCCTGGTGATTGTCGACGGGCACTACGATGTTATCCCGAGCATCCCGCGAATCGGAGCGGGAACCTCTCCGGGCCTGATGGCAATCTCGCCTTCGCGCAACATCGTGGCGGCCTTCGATGCGGGCAGCAACGCGGTCTACGCCGCGAACACGACAACAGAAGCCGACATTGGAAACGTGCATTTGGCGGGCCGCACTTCGAGCATGGTGCTTCCTACGGCCGCATCGATTGGCTATGCCGCGGTGCCGGCAGCCGCAATCCAGGGCTTTGCGTTTGCGGGCGCTGTTCAGGCGATGGATTTCGCTGGCAAGGTCGTCACCACGTCAATCGCCGTCCCCAACGCTCAAACCGTGATTTCGAACGCCACTGGCACTCAACTGGTGGTGTTTAGCAACGATTCCAACTCGATCACTGTGCTCTCACCGGGAGCCGCAGTACCTCCGGTCGATACCAGTTGTTTGTCGGGTACTGCCAACGCGGTATGCGCCGTCGTCCCGGGCTTCGACCGGCCGGTTTACGGCATCATCAACGGGAATACTGCTTACATTTTGAATTGTGGTCCGGAGTGCGGCGGCGTCCAGGCTAGTGTCATGGCTTTTGATCTGCCCAGCCTTACCATTACCAAGACGATTCCTGTCGATGCCGCCACTTGGGCCTTACTCGATGGCACGACGCTCTACGTTGCCGGCACCTCGCCGACGAACCATGCATGCACAGGGCAGACCACCGCGGCCACGATCTGTGGACGACTCGATATTGTCGATCTTGGGTCAGGTACAGTCACCGGCAGCGCCGTAATCACCGATGGCTACCATTGGCGCATGGACATGACCACCAACGGCCAAATCTTTATCGGATCGTATAATTGCACCAACATCGGCAATGGCAACAATCCCAGCGGGGAAGTCCGCGGCTGTTTATCCATCTACCGGACCACGGACAACTCGGTTGTGGTTCCTCCCTACAACGGCAATGTGAACGGCTTGCAGAGCTTTACGACTCGTAATATCGAGTACGTGGCGCAGAACGGCAGTTTGTTTGTTTATGACACGACCAAAGATATTCTTTACATAAATGTCGATCTGCTGCCGCAGGGAACCGTCAATATCGTTGGCTACGTTGGGGACGTGAAGGCGATCGATTTCTTCTAGAAGGGCTGGGAGTCTCGAAGGCCCCCGCATGAATTGGCTTCGCGGCTAACTTGGCTACTTTTCCATCGACTCACTCCTATTTTCTCGGTTCCATGACTAACCGGTGCGTCTTCGTCGCCTCCACGGCGCTTGCGCTGAAAGGCAGAGTGAATGTCGTTCCCTCGTACCACGCTTTCCACTGATCCATGTAATAAGGGCTCAGGAAATTTCCGGCCTGCCCGGTGACAATATTCAGCGTGGACTGGTCCAGATCCGCCATATTCGCGGTGAATCGCTCTGACGGCCCGTGGGTGGGGGTTACGGCTTTCACGGTGTATTCACTGCCGGATTGCTCCTTCAGTCCCGGCCCCGACCAATGTCGAAGAATCGGGATCTTTCCGAGAATCGGATGCTCGATGTCAACCGCATTGAACGCTCCCCACCGCCAAGACACCAAATCCTTCGGCACCGTCGGACCATTGACCGCCGCTTCGACCGCGGCCGCCAACAGTTCGTCGTAGTTTGCAAACGCGTCGGGCAGCCAGCGCTTGGGACGGTGCAGCATAAGATTTTCCAACCACACCGAACGCATTTCCCACGAGTACGTTCTCCAACTCAAAGCTGCGTCTGCTTGTTTGGGTTCGCCGGGTGCGCTTCCCAGTTTCGGCTCGAGCAGCAACCGTCTCAGTTGAAGGATCGAATTCTCCGCGATGGTCGGCGCCGCCGACCCTGCCTGCATGCGTCCGTCCCAACTGCGCATCAGGTCCGCCGCTTGTTTGGCTCGCGCCGAAGGCTTCGAAGCGTGATCGACGGCATACACGAAACGCTCAGCGGCGAACAAATCGGCTTCGGAGTGAATGTCGGTTTGCAATGCCAGCATGTCGCCAGCAGAGAATTGCCGTCCTGATTCCAGCACGTGGTAAATGCGCGCCGTGCGCCACGGAGCCTCCCATTCCATGCTGATCGAATTGGGATAGTTGTCCGGCGTAATTCTGCCGTTCGCCGTGGCTATGATTCCCGAGGGTGGGTTGTAGATGCTGGGCAACTTTTCAAATGGAATATAGGAAGTCCACTCGTGCGCGTTGTCGGCGCCGCTGACAGGAAGGCTGCCATCGCCCCAGGCCCGGATCGGAACCTTGCCCGTGGTCTGATAGCCGATGTTCCCGTCCACGTCGGCATAGACCACGTTTTGCCCGGGCGCGTCCAGCTGCGAAAACGCGCGTCGGAAGTCGTCCCAATTCTGCGCCGAGTTAACGTCGAAGAACGGAATATGCAAACTATCGTAGAGCGTCCAACGCAACGCCAGAGGCCGCGTTTCACCCGGAACGAGTTCGGTAATCACCGGCCCGTGACGCGTGACTCTTACATCCACGCTCACGTCCGGCTTGTCCTTGATGTGAATGACCTCCATTCGGTGTTCCGGTTGCACCCAGCCTGTCGGAGTCTGATATGCGCCCTGGGCGTTGAAATTCTCGATGTAGACGTCCGTTACCGTCGGGCCAACATTTGTGAATCCCCACGCGATCCGCTGGTTGTGGCCGACGATGACGTAGGGCATGCCCGGCAATGTGACGCCGGCAACGTCCAGAGTGCCGGAGTGCAGGTGCGCTTCATACCACAGGTTCGGCATCTGATGGCCGAGGTGCATATCATTCGAAAGCAGCGGCTTGCCCGTCACGGTGTGCGTCCCTGAGACCACCCAGTCGTTCGATCCGTTTACCGGCACACCTTCGGCGGGGAAAGCTTGCTCTGAGAGAGCTTCGATCTGCAATGTTTTCTGTGCCGGATTTTTCCACCGCGTGACTGAGTTGTCAGGAGAATCATCGTCGTCCTCGTCATCGGGACTGCCTGTGTTGTTATCGGGCTGGTTCAAATCTTCCCGCATGACGGTCGGCGGACGATCGTGCCACGAACGGTTCACATACAGGTCGGCGGTCAGCTCCGGCCCCAACTTGGCCAGGATTTTTTCGCGACTGAGCGCGTCGAAAAAGTAGTGATAGTTCAGATCCTTGACCATTTCATTGGCGATGACCAGCGAGTCTTCGGCCAGCCATGGCTTCGGCGCGTAACGCAAGATGCGAAACTCAACGGGCAGGTGATTCGTGTGCGCCACGATGTAGGCATTGACTCCGCGCGCATAGGCTTCGAAAAAACTGCGATCACGCGGATTGGCTGTCTGCAGCGACTTCCGGGCCGCCGCCCGGATCCCGAGAATCCTCTGTTCGCGGTCTAACTTGAGCAGGGCGTCCCCTAGAATTTCCGAAAGCTCTCCGCTGCCAAAGCGGCGCATCACATCCATCTGCCACAGACGGTCCTGCGCGGTGACAAAGCCCTGCGCGAAGAAAAGATCTTCTAAATTCGACGCTTCGATCGTGGGCACGCCATGACTGTCGCGAGTGACTGTTACGCGAGCACCGAGCCCGCTGATCTGCATTCGTCCGTCGAGTTGGGGAAGCGCGGAGTGCGCCAGGTAGTAGGCATAGGCCAGTGCTCCAGCCAGCAGGAGAAGCACGGCAAGCGAGAGGCCGAGGAGGATGCGGCGAGTGGGCGTACGGCGGGTTTCGACTGTGCCGATTTCGGCCAGAGTGCTCATGGGAACCTCTGATTGTATTCCACGCGGCCCCGCCCGCCGCTGAAAATGAATTTCATTTTCAAGATGCCCGATGGTATCCTGACTCTGTTCCACCCGCCATGCTGCAGAAGCGCATCGATGATCAGCCCACCATCTCCCGCCAGATGGTCCGCGAAGCGCAGGAGATCCTGCACCGCCATCTCAAAGATGTTGGCCTGAAGCAAACCGCGCAGCGCGATGCCATTCTGCACACTTTCCTCGAAACCCGCGACCATCTCTCCACCGACGAACTCCATCGCCTGGTGCAGAAAAAAGATGCGCGCATCGGCTACACCACTGTCTACCGCACACTGAAGTTGTTGGCGGAGTGCGGCCTGGCCAGCGAGGTTGCATTTCACGACGGCATTGCCCGCTACGAGCACCAATACAACCGTCGCAGCCATCACCATATGGTGTGCACCGATTGTGGCAGTTCAGTTGAGTTTTTCTCTCCTGAAGTGAGGCAACTCGAGCAGGAGATCGGCCACAAATACCACTACCTCACGACTCGACACACGTTTCAGATTTATGGAGTCTGCGAAGAGTGCCGCAAGAAAAACCACACTCCACGCGGAGCCTAATCTCATCACAGGTGCAGCATTGCGCCAGGGGCCAGCAGGTCAAATGGAGAGAACGAAAGATTCCGCGCAATTCCAAACAAGATAATCGCGGCGCACAGAGTGCGTATCCACACCGCACGCAAGAACGGTTGCGGGAGTCCTCGCCCGCGAATCTGGAATAGCGCAAACGACGTCAAGCTATACGTCAGAAATGGCAAGAGCACGACCGTCAGCGGATTTATAGCCCACGCTGCCCCCAGGTTTCCATGCAGCAATTGGTGTATCGCCCGCAACGATCCGCATCCCGGACAATACCATCCCGTGAGGTACCGCAACGGACATGGAGGAAATACACCGGAAGTAGCCGGATCGAACGCTCCGAGCATTACCATTGCCACCGCAGAAGCGGCAGCGAGCACCACCAACACTCGATTTTCGTTCACCTTTTCCACGACGTAATCTTCGGGTTAATGGTGGTGAACACCATTAAGAATGCCCACCATGATGATGATCCCATACAAAACAATAACCCCTAAACCAAGTCCCAGTGAGATTAAGCACCACATCTTTGCGTTATTCGATGCGGCTTGCGCTCCGGCTAAATCGCCGGCCTGCAACTTGCCGTTCACCTGCGCGGCATAAATGATGGCGGGAATCCCAGCCGGGAGACAGCAGAGGACCGTGGCCAGAATCGCGAACACCAGATAGTTCTGCACAGCCGCGCCCGGCGGCAATACGACCCCAGTTGTTTGCAGCGGAGTAGGCGGAGTTGCTCGCAAGCTTCTGCCGCACTGCACGCATACCGCCGCGGTGTCGGCATTATTGGCCCCGCATTGAGTGCAAAACATTCATGTCCTCCTGAAAAGTATCGGGAAACCTCACTGCAGGGCGCTCCCGTTCTCTATGCAGGCCCGCGCCGAGCCGCCGGAATCGAACTTGATCGCCGCGGATTCATCAGAGCAAAAAGCGCGTACCCCTGTTTGATTAACTCTCACCGGATAAGCCACCAGCTGATATTTCACATTGGGTCCGCCGTCCGTTGCGGGGGAGCAACCGGACAACTCGAACGCGTATCCGTTCTTCTGGCCCGTCGCTAGAGGGCCTTTGATCGAGGCCTCGTCGGCTAGGTCGGAAAGAGAGCAGGTGTAGCCTTGCTCGGTGTGCGCTCCCGCGTAAGTAGCTTCCGCCGCGGCCAACATCCGCACCGACGAAACCGCGGAGGACTCATTGGCGGCAATGCGCGCCCGCAGCAGGTTCGGAATGGCAATCGCCGCAACAATTAGAATGAGCGGAATCCCTGCAATCTCTATGTATCCGAGCACCAGCCCCGCTATGGCGAGGCCCTCGCCCTTCAGCCCTCCCGCGCTCTTACGAATCTCCGACAATGCAAGGTGGCCGAGCACAATTGCCGCGATAAAGAGGAAAGGAATGAAAAACAAGAGCCCGCAGACCAGGCTCAGAATGGCTTTGCTGCTGGTCTCCGCGTTCGCTGCGGAAGTAGCCGTGCCGACGGCAGACGTCATGACGGAGCCTGCAGACGCTGCTCGGCCGCAGACTCGGCAGAATTTGTCTTCCGCAGTCAGGCTGTTCCCGCAAGCCGCGCAGAATTGCGCCATGCACCCTCCGGGCGCGAAACGTTGCTTCAGCTTCGCTTGAAATTTGCACGAACATACTCTCCGCCCGGTTCGCCGTCAATTCGCTAGCTTGATTCGCGCATTTGCCGCCTATCCGCGGTTTTGATATGGTCCGAACGATGGACCTGACCAATGTCCCCCTGACTGCGTGCCCGCATTGCGCGGCCCAGATGCCCGAGACGGCAGCTTTCTGTCCGGGCTGCGGACGCCCCATGCAAACCGAAGAGCGCGCACAAGGGAAGGTCGGGCCTCTTCCCGAACCGATCGCGGGCGCACTCGCCTACTTCAGCTTTATCCCCGCTATTGTTTTTCTCGTGGTTGAGCCGTACAAGAAGAATCGTTTTGTACGATTCCATTCCTTCCAGTGCCTCCTGTTGTGGGGTGCGGCAATACTCCTTGCAATCGCACTCAAGCTTGCAGGCATGCTTCTGTTCATCATTCCGGTGCTCGGACCGCTCCTGGTCGTCCTGATCTGGACAGTGGTTGGCTTCGGCGCTGTCGTGATCTGGCTGGTTTTAGTAGTCAAGGCTTTCCAAGGACTGATGTTCAGACTTCCACTTGTCGGCGATTTTGCCGCGCAGCAGGCGGTACAGTCTTAGGCTTTTTTTCCTCGAAATTGTTGATTGCTTTGCTTCCGGCTTTTTGGTACCTTGCCGCAGCGTCGCTTGGCAGCGGTCTCGTGCACCGTGCAGGGCCGCATCCCCTCAATTCCCAAACGACAGCCGGAGGATACGTTTATGGCCTTTTGCAATATGTGCGGCGCACAAATCGCGGACGGCACCACGACCTGTGCAGTATGTGCGGGCAGAGTTGCAACCGTCCCCGCTACGACGACGGCGGTTGCCGGCGGAATGGCCGACAATGTCGCGGGCATGCTGGCTTACATCACCATCATTCCAGCGATCATTTTCCTGGTGATGGAACCGTATAACAAGAATCGTTTTGTTCGCTTTCACTCTTGGCAATGCCTGTTTTTCGCCGGCGCTCTGCTGGTTCTGCATATCGGGCTATCAGTTCTTACGGTCGTCCCGTTCATGGCCTTGATCACTTTGCCCCTTCACCTTCTGGTGAGCCTGGGAGGATTCATCTTCTGGATCATCGTGCTCATCAAGGCGAATCAGGGACAGATGTACAAGCTGCCCGTGATCGGTGACTTGGCAGAAAAGCAGGCGAACGCGATGTAGCAGCGAAGCCCGCCGCTTCCAGCTGTGGGCTTCGATTCTTTTGTCGGACGGTGAAGGAGTTCTTTACCGTTTGCCCTTTTGTCCGAGGTTCTTCTCGATTCTCTTTATGTTGTTTTCACGAGATCGTTCACTGGGGATGGCCCGCGCGGCCTGCAGCGACTCCTCAAGTGCGCGGTGAGCCTCCGAGGTCTGTCCCTTCTGGGTCAAGGCATCGGCCTTGGTTTGCAACAGCCATGATCGCCCCGCTGGGCCTGGGTTGCGACTGAGACCGCGATCACAGGCGGCGATCGCCTCATCATAGTTCTTCGCAGCGCTCTCCATCTGCGCGACCCGCAGGGAGGCATTCCAGCTGTCGGGCATCGCTTGCTCCGACGCGACCAGCGCCGGCAATATCCGTTTTGGATCACCAAACACTTGGATATTTTCGACGCGCGCAATGTCTACCGCCGATCGCTCTTCGTCGTTTGCCGGTTTTATCGCATCGAGTTCTTGCAGCCAGAGATCTCCCCACTTCGCAGCTCCGGCATTATCGTCGCGCGCCAACGAGAGATACATCAGGGTTCGATAGAGTTCGTCGCGGTGATCGCGCACCGTCGCAGATAGAGACAGCGCTTCTTTAGCGAGTGGTTCCAGCTTTGCAGCCTGTGCCTTGGACCATGGCGCAGGATCACCCATATCCAAACACCACATTCCGGCGACAACGGTACGTGCGAACATCGAATCCCGGTTCATGGCAGTCGCTTCGGCAGCAGCCGTCTCAGCACATTCCTGCAATTGGTGACTGTCTTGCAGTGCGACAGTGAGGGAGGCGGCGGCGAGTTCGCGCTGCGCCCAACTGGCTGGCGCCAGCCGAAGCGCTTCTCGATAAGCTCTGACGGCTGCCTCAGGCTTTTGCGCGAGAAGAGCGTCGCCTCGCTTGAGCGCGGCATCAGCGGGCGTTTGACTCTTTGCTAGAATGCCATTTGCTCCGCGCTCAAGGAAATTCGTGAGTTCCGCGAAAGACATCGCCCCGGTCTGAGTCGCAGCAACCTGCCCATCTTTGGGATCGATGATGAAGAACGTCGGCGTGGAGCTTGCTCCGTACTTCGTCAAGAACCCGCGGTTCTCCGCTTTGTCATAATTGAGTTCGAGCCAGACAAACTGCCCGGCGTACCTGTTGAGGTCAGCGCTCGCCAACATGCCTCGCATCAGGCGACAGGTGGATCACCACGGCGCCCAACATTCCACGAAAAGTGGCAGCTTGCGCTGCAAGGCCTGAGAACGGGCTTTCGGAAAGTCGTCGTGAATCAGAGGAAGGCCGGTGGCACTGGCGGCAATAGCCGAAATCGGCATGAAAGCCAGGACAATCCATAGGAAAGATCTTTTCATCGTGCCCTCTATGAAAAATGTAAGCAAGAAATGGCCTGCTTTCCAGATCCGTTTTGAGCCGTTAAAATAGACCATTTATGCGACAACCGAAGGGCGTACTTCTACCACCGATTCGGGCGAAGCGCTTGCGGCGCGGCGATCTTTATCGCGCATTGCGCAGCGCAATATTGGAGGGAGTACTGGCGCCCGGCGATCGCCTGCCCTCCACACGACAGGCGGCGGCCGACTACGGCGTCTCGCGCGGGCTAATGGAGGAAGTCTTCTGTCAGCTTACGGACGAGGGATTTTTTCAACGCGCAGTTGGACGCGGCACATTTATTGCTTCGGAACTGGCTCGGCTGGAGACGCCGGGAAAGGTGTTACTGTCCCGCTCCTCGCGCGGTCCTTCGCGGCGCGGACTCGTCACGGCTGCGAACGCGGCCTGCCGCGAACCCGAGGTTCCACGCCCGTTCAATGCAGGCATCGCAGACACCAATGAGTTCCCGTGGAGGATTTGGTGTCGACTGCAGGCGCGGGCAGCGCGAGAATTAGGCCTCAAAGCTTTGAGCTTTGTCAATCCGCGAGGGTTGCCGAATCTGTCGGCCGCCATTGCCCGCTACCTGGCGCAGTTCCGTGGCATCCGATGCACGGCACGGCAGGTGATTATTTTCAATAGCGCACAGCAGGCCCTGACCGCGCTTTCCGTCCTGCTGCTCAACCACGGCGATGCCGTGTGGATCGAGGACCCATGCTATCTCGGGGTGCGGGCGGCATTCGATCTGGCGGGTGCGATTGCCACGCCAGTGCCCGTGGATGAGGATGGACTCGTCGTCAAGGTCGGTATCCGGCGCGCTCCGCGGGCGCGGCTTGCATACGTCACGCCCTCGCACCAGTATCCCACCGGCGTGGCACTGAGTCTGGAGCGGAGAATCGAGTTGTTGCAATGGGCTTCGCACAGCAATGCGTGGATTGTGGAGGATGATTACGACGGCGAGTTCCGCTACGCCGGTCAGCCGCTGGCATCACTTTATTCGCTCGATTCGCGTGCGCGCGTCTTCTATTTAGGGACCTTGAACAAATCCATGTTCGTGTCCTTGCGGCTGGCGTATGTGGTGGTTCCCGAAGAGTTAGTGGAAATGCTGGCGAATATTCGAACGCAGATGGATGGATTTAGCCCGGCACTCGCCCAAATGACCATGAGTCTTTTTATGGAGGAGGGATACTTCTCGTCGCATCTTCGGCGCATGCGCGGCATTTATGGTGTAAAGCGCAAGACGCTCGTGGAGGGGCTCGCTCCCTTGGCTTCGTTCGGTTGGACATGGTCGAGCAACCCTGCGGGGATGCACCTTCTGGTCCGGCACAAGAGCGGGAACTACGTTCGCGAGGTTGCTAAAGCCAGCACCCTCGATTTGGCGCTGCTCAGCCGGTATCGTGCAGCACGGGCGCGGGAGGATGGATTCTTTTTGCGTTTTGGAGCACTGGATTCCAAGAGCCTGCGCGCCGGAGTGGACGAACTGGTGGCGCTGGCGACGAAAGCAGCGAGAAAAGCCGGAAAGTAATCGCGCTGAAAAAGGAATTCACGACGGACGGCGATTCACTCCCGCGCTTGACTTTCTTCCTGTAAGCTGTCAATCCTATTAGCTTTTACCCGGCGTCCCAATCGCGCGGCTGTAGCGTGGTTGTCGGTCGGCGGGAATCTGTGGGGCGATTGGGGCATTCCTTGCGCGTTCGGGTCTTCTATCACGACAAATGTTTTGACGGGGCTTCCTCCGCCGCGCTGTTTTCGCGCTTTTATCGCGAACGCATCCGCGGCGACGCCGAATTCGAATTCACCGGCCTGGTCCACCGAGCCGGAGCTCTGTTCGACGAGAGGCAATTCGACGGCGACGAGAACGCCATCGTAGACTTCAAATACTCCAGTTCGCCCAAAATTACCTGGTGGTTCGACCACCACGAGAGCGCCTTCCTCTCACCCGCCGACGCCGAACACTTTGAGCAGGACCAGAGCAATCGCAAGTTTTACGATCCCGATTTCAAATCCTGCACCAGCTTCATTGCCATGATCGCCCAGCAGCGCTTCGGCTTCAATCCTTCGTCGGTGTCCGACCTCGTGCACTGGACCGACATCATCGACGGCGCTCTTTATCCCGATGCTAAGACGGCCGTCGAGATGGAAGCCCCCGCCATGAAACTGACCATGGTCATCGAATCCGCGCCCGATCACGGCTTCGTCCCTAACCTGATTCCGCTGCTGGCCACCAAATCGTTGGCAGAAATTCTTGAAGAACCATTCGTGGCGCCACTGCTGCCGCCTTTGCTCAAGCGCCACGAACTTTCCATCGGGATCCTCAAAGAACGAACCGAGTGCAAGGACGGCACGATTTTCTTCGACGTCACCGATCACGATCTCGAGGGCTACAACAAATTCGTTCCCTACTACCTGCATCCGGAGTCGGTCTACAGCGTGGGGCTCAGCAAGAGCAGTTTTCGGGTGAAGGTTTCTGTGGGATCAAATCCCTGGGCTCCGCAGGAACCGGAAGTGAACCTGGCTCGCATCTGCGAGCGCTACGGAGGCGGAGGCCATGCCCGCGTAGGAGCCATCTCTTTTAACGTGAATCAACACGCCGCCGCGATCAAGGCGTCGCAGGAAATCGTAGCCGAACTGCGCGCCGCCATCCGCAAAAAAGCAGCCCCGAGGCTGTAGCGTAATCGCTTTCGCCCACCATGGTAGCGCCGGCAACTTGCCGGCTGTCCCGGCGGCGTGTTGCCGCCACTTCCGAGAGCGCCATACCCGAGTGAGAATCCCAGAAACCGACGTTATTGAAGCGCCACTCCGCGAGCCAAGCAAGTCGCCGGATTCCCGTCGTCAACCGACTGAATCACTCCCGCCTGATCCGCACAAAATGCCTTCCGCCCAATCGTATTTCCATTTGGCGCGGCCGTGAGATGAAAGCTGGTAGCAGGCGCCCCACCGCACCCAGAGAGCGTAAACACAAATCCGTACCGCTTCCCGCTCGCCAGCCCGCTATTGATGAGCATTGCCTGATGCTCGTTCGGTGTGCCGCCACCAAATCCATCCAGGTCGGAAAGCGAGCATGTATACCCAACTGTAGGGAAAGTTGCGGAGTAAGTGACTTCCGCGGTAACAATAGTTCGCATAGCGGCCAGCACCTGCGTGTCGCTACCGGTCGCTTGGGCGGAGTTTTCACTGCGCGTAGTAAACGTGCTGGTCGTGGCAGGTTGCGGCTTCATCTTTTCGGTAATGGCCTTCAGAAAGTCCGGGTCCGCCAGTGGCAAGTGGATCGTAACGGCGATTTCATTGAGCGTCCACAGTTGTGTTTCCCGCTTCATGGAAAACGTAATTTGGGGCATGAATGGCGTCAGTTGTAGTTCCCCGTTCTTGTAGACACGGAACGACAACTGAATGTCGTCGTGATCGCCCCGCAGCGCATCGTTCTGCACCGTGATTTCTACTTTCTGCCCGGTCTTTGGATCTTCCCCTGCTAGCAATAACGGACCGCTCTCGAAGGTCTGTAGATTTTGTCCCTGGGTCTGCAGTTGGCTCGCCAGAGCCGAATACTGCTGCAGCGTCGCCAGCGCACCTGCCTTTTCCAGCGCCGCACGCGTAGCCATAGGCAGATGCTTGGCGAATGTGCCGGGCATCTTGCCAAAAAACATTTCGATTAACGCCTGCCGGGCGGTTTGTGGGGCGGCCGCCGTCTCGCCAGCAGTCGCGTTAGCCGCCCACAATATCGCAGCACACACAGCAAAAGTGACTCTTCGCATGTTCATCTCCGGATTCGATCCTGACACTGTTCCTTCCTCCCCTCCAGTTACCGAGGTAAGAACGATGACCCGAGACACAACGGGAAGGGAAGTCCCGTATATGCGATCTGTCACACCCGTGATACTCTGCCTTAAAGTCGTCGCCAGCATTCATGCACCAGTTCGCTTCTAAGCCTGATCTCCGCCATCGCCGCCAGCGGCGGGTGCTCCAGGCGGTAGCGACATTCGAATTCCTCAAAGGCGTCTTTGTAATGCTGATGGGATTTTGTGCGCTGGCCCTTGTCCACAAAGATGTTTGGCTGTACGCCGAGAGCTTGCTCGCACTGTTTCACATCAGCACCGATCGCCATTCCGCCCAGCTCTTTCTCGACTTCGCCGACAACGTGACCGATGCGAAACTTTGGGCGGCGGCCCGTATCGCTTTTGCCTATACAGTCCTGCGATTCACCGAGGGGTATGGCCTGTGGAGGTGCCGCACCTGGGCGGAGTGGGTGGCCCTGGTTTCGGGCACGCTGCTCATGCCTCTTGAAGTCCGTGAACTTCTCCGGGGCGTGACCCTCTTGCGGTCTGCTTTGTTCCTCGGCAACGTGGCTGTCGTGCTATTCATGCTCTACGTCATTCTCGGCAACCGTCGCGAGCGCCGAATGACGGCAGCCGGAAGCACGTGCGATTAAAAGGGTCGCTACCAGACCCAGCAAAACCCGCGCTGGCAGCCGGATTCGGCGTCCATAACTCTGGTAATTCCCCCGCTTTCGGTTCATAATGAGCGACGATGATGGCCGGAGGCAACTATGCGTCTCGCTAGCTCGTTCTGTTTATTGTTTACCCTGATGGGGATCAGCGCCGCTCAGGACATGAGTTTTTCCGCAGGTCCGCAATATTTAATGACCTCGGGAGATCCCGCATTCGCCCGATCTATTGCCACCCCCACACTCTCGCTGGACACTCCGCTTCCACCGATCCCCAGCCTCCCCGAAGTTGGACCGGTGGTCGTCGATCAACCATACATTCCTAATCCCGTCCTTGAGCAACTGGGTCCCGATCTATTTCCAATCTATTATGGCTACCCGATGCCGAGCGTCGTCGAGAGTGTCTCGACCGAACCACCTCGCGAACTGCCGGCGAGCCTCGTCGATCCTGGCGTGACGGGAACAACGAATGCGCAATCTCTGCGCGAATCGGGATATGGCGCGCCACTCGGCGACATCGGCGCGTACTGGAAGATTCATCGGCCCCACGCGCCTCGCGTCTATACGAATGCCGATGTCGAGCGGTTGCACGGCAGCTAGTTTCAAAGGATGTGATTTTTTTCGGAGGGCTCATCTTCTGATGGCCAACCCTCCGCCTCCGCCGTGATAGCCTGAAACCACTTCATTTCCGCCTGGAGATTCATGCCCGACACTGCTCCCTCTCATCTCGACCTGCAGGCCACCGCAAAAGAAATCATGCTGGAGTATGGCTTCGAGCCGGATTTTCCTCCTCAAGTTCCGAAACAACTAGCCGATCTGAAAGCCCATCCTCCGCAAATCGTCGCCGGCGGCGACGTTCGCGACCTTCGCAATCTGCTGTGGTCCTCCATCGACAACGACACTTCTCGCGACCTCGATCAGATTGAGGTTGCCGAACGCGCTTCAAATGGCGATGCGAAAATCATGATTGGCATCGCTGACGTGGACGCTTTCGTCCCGAAGCAAACGCCAATCGATCAGCACGCCGCGCGCGAGACCACAACGGTCTATGCCGGAGTCCGGAACTTCCCCATGCTGCCCGAAGAACTCTCCACCGGCGCGAGTTCGCTTCTCGAAAACCAGGATCGCCTCAGCGTCGTAATCGAATTCGTAGTCGATTCCTCTGGAGGCCTGAAGTCTTCCAGCCTCTATCGCGCTATCGTTCGCAACAAGGCCCAACTGCAATACAACTCCGTAGGCGGATGGCTGGAGGGGAAGTCTGCCGCGCCACCCAAGGTCGCGGCCTCTAGCGATTTAGAGGCACAACTGAAACTGCAGGATGAAGTCGCGCAGAAGCTGAAAAACCAGCGCTTTCGACAAGGCGCGTTAAATTTGCAGACCGACGAGCTCCAACCCCTGATGCTTAACGGTCAGGTGATCGACGTCGTGAAACAACAGAAGAATCGCGCCACGGAGCTGATCGAAGACTTCATGGTTGCCGCTAACGGCGTGGTCGCCCGCGAGCTTGAAAAAGTTTCATCCCTGCGCCGCATCGTACGCACTCCCGAGCGCTGGGACCGCATTGTGCAGTTGGCCGCGAGCAAAGGCGAGAAACTTCCCGCGGAGCCCGATTCCAAAGCGCTGAACGATCTTCTACTGCGGCGCAAGGCGGCCGATCCCGACCACTTTGCTGATCTTTCTCTCACGGTGATCAAGCTCATCGGCCCCGGCGAATATGTTCTGGAGCGTCCGGGTGACGTCGCTCCTGGGCACTTCGGTTTGGCGGTTCAGGACTACACTCACTCCACTGCGCCCAACCGCCGCTTCGCCGATGTCGTCACGCAGCGGCTACTTAAGGCCATGCTCGCAGGTCAGAAGAATCCCTACTCCGACGATGAGTTGACGACGATAGCCGCCAACTGCACGCAAAAGGAAGACGCCGCCAGAAAGGTGGAGCGTCAAATGTCGAAGCGCATGGCTGCGGTTGCGATGCAGAAGAGAATTGGTGAGGTCTTCGACGCGATCGTTACTGGCGCGACTGATCACGGAACGTTCGTTCGCATTCTTCAACCGCATGTTGAGGGACTTCTAGTCCAAGGCGAACAAGGTCTCGATGTCGGCGACAAACTGCGCGTCAAGCTCATCCGTACGGATGAGCAAAAGGGATATATCGACTTCGCTCGCACGTGATCCCTCGCGAAGCCTTGTGTCGGTAGTTGCTCTGTCTGACGGCTACAACCACGAAGGACACGAAGTGAACATCTACAAATCAATCCCTTCGTGACCCTTCGTGTCCTTTGTGGTTCATGATTTTCTCTCGAACCCCAGACTGATCCACTACACTCATGTCGCCCTGCTCATTCTGTAACAACCGCCTTTACCAGGTTCCGCGGATGGTCCACGTCGTAGCCCTTGTTCACTGCGACGTGATACGCAAAGAGTTGCAGAGGGATCACTTCGACAATTGGCAAGAGCAACTCCGGCGCTGCCGGGACATAGAACACATGCTCGGCGATGGATGCAACTTCCTTGTCGCCCTCCGTCGCGACCGTGACCAGCGGCCCGCGACGCGATTTCACTTCCTTCATAACCTCAAGCGTGCGGCGATACCGCAACTGTGAATCGGGATCGTGATGGTCGCAGGTAGCCAGCACCACGACCGGCAGGGTCTCATCCACCAGTGCGTTGGGTCCGTGCTTGAGTTCGCCTGCGGGATATCCTTCCGCATGCGCGTAGGAAATTTCCTTGAGTTTGAGCGCGCCTTCTCGGGCGATCGCATAATGCACGCCGCGGCCCAGGTACAGAAATTTTTCCGCCTGGAAGTGCACCGTCCCGAATTCTTCCGCCAGATCGTCCCAGCCGGCAAGTTGTTTCTCGATGGCGTCGGGAAGCCGCATCAGGCGCTGCAGATACGTCCGCGTCACTTCCGAGGTCATCCTTCCCCGTTTGCGCGCCAGGAATAGCGCCATTAAATAGAGAATCGCCAGTTGCGTGGTGAAACTTTTCGTCGCCGGGATGGAAAGCTCCGGACCCGCCCCCGAGATTAATGCAGCGCTCGCCTCGCGCGTGATGGTGGTCTCCGGAACATTGGAAATGGCAATCGTTTTCACTCCGCGGGTCAGGGCTTCGCGTTGCGCGGCGATCGTGTCCGCCGTCTCGCCGGACTGCGTAATCACCATCACGATCGGTTCGACAGCCGCGTGCGTCGAGCGATAGCAATACTCGCTGGCGTACTCCACCTCAACGGCCACGCCTGACAGGTCTTCGATCATGATCTCGCCAGCCAAGCCTGCATGCCGGCTCGATCCGCTGGCGGCGATGATCAGCTTCTCGAACGTCAGTAGCGCGTTTTCGATGGCATGCAGCTCTCCTGGAAAGATGATGTCGTTCTTCAAGTGCTTTTCGACAGTCTTTGCAATGGCCGCAGGTTGCTCGTAAATTTCCCGCCGCATGGCGTGGGAATGCTGCTGTGCTGTCGTGTTGTTTTGTTTGGTCGGAGTCATCTGCAGACTGAGCCTAAATCATTGTTCACACTGCGAGCAAACGGGGCAAGCGCCGGAATCTTGCCGGCTGTTCACGAGACCCCTGAGTTTGCCGAAGGGGAGTCCCGCCCTCGCACCGTCGGACGCCGGACAGCCGCCGAGACGGCAGCGCTACACGTCAGCCTAGGCCTTCAGGGCAGTTCCTTCGAAGTACGCCTCAATTTCTTCCAGCGTTTTTCCTTTCGTCTCGGGCAAAAACCAAATCGCGGTGATGAAATAAATCACGGTGCAGGCCGCGAAGCCAAAGAACATGGTCGAGTATCCGTACTTGCCCACCGTGGGCAGGAAAATCGCGGCAATCGTGGTGGACACTGCCTGGTTGAGGACCAACGCTATGCTCATCCCATTGGACCTGATTCGGGTCGGCATCAACTCCGACAGCGCCAACCACACGCACACACCCGGACCGATCGCGAAAAACGCCATGAACACAAACAGCGTGATCGCCACCATCCAGCCGGTGCGCGGCAGCGGGACTGGGCTGATCAGCGCATTGTCGATTGTTAGAGGCGCGTTGCGCGCGCCATCGAGGTCGCCAAACGGATTCGAAAAAAAAGCCACCACTTTATTGGGAGGCACGCAGCTCTGCCTTGTAATCTCGATTGGTTTCGCAGCTGCGTCGTCGGAACGAACGACCGGGCTCGCCGCACGGAAGTCTCCGTAGGAATAAATCACGACCAGCGACGTCGGACGTTCGCTTCCCGGGCCGAGGGATGCCGGCGTTGCGTTCAGGAGTCTTGCAGCGAGGTCGTGATTGAAGAGAAAGCTCAGTCGTTGGTCTGGACCGACCATGGACTGGACAGCGTTCTTCGCATCCACGCGATGGACTTCGGTCCTGAGAAAAAGCACTCCAGTGCAAATCAGCGACACGATGATTCCCGATGTGCCTAAACCTAAGAGAAATTTACGGCCTTTGCGATCCACCAAAACGACGCCGCCGAAGGTCACGGCAAAGTTGATGATGGTGAACACGACGTAACCCCAGTGAGCCGCGACATCTGAAAGTCCGCTTTGCAAAAGAATGTTGGTGTTGTAGGCGATGATCGAGTTAATGCCAGTGGCCTGATTGCAGGCGAGAATAATGCAGGCGAGCACAAAGGGAATTACATACTTGCGCCGCAGCAGCGATTCTTTAGCCTGCGTTCCGCCGGAAGTTTTGCTCTGTTCGGTTGCGAGTACTTCCAGCATTTCCTTGAGCTCGAGATCCGCCTGCTCCGTTGTGCGCGAGCGTAGAAGCGCGGCATAAGCCGCGTCTTTTTTGCCGCGACGCAACAGCCAGCGCGGCGATTCCGCGACCATGAAGCTGCCGATCACAAATAAAAGTCCCGGAGGCAACGAGACCCAGAAGATGCCACGCCACGCCTTGTCCTTGAACGCAAGCAGCCGGACGGCATCGCCGAGTTTAGCCACCTGATCGACACGGAAACTGAAGTAAACGCCGACCAGAGCCGCTGTCACAATGCCTAGCGTGAGCAGCCATTGAAAGATCCCGGTGCCTTTGCCACGATTCGCTGCCGTCAGACACTCCGCCAGATAAAGCGGAACCACAACGCCGATCAACCCTGCGCTGATGCCTTGCAGGAGTCGCCCGAAGACCAGCGGGCCATAGCCGTGCGACAAGGCGATCATGGGAATGCTGATCACAAACATGATCCCGCTCACCGCCATCAGCGATTTGCGGCCCATCCAATCCGCCAGCAATCCGGCGAACAGCGTGGAGATCACGCTACCCAGCAACACCGCTGCAACCACAATCGAGAGTTGGCCGGCATTCAGACCAGACGTCGCCTCCAGGTAAGGCAATGCGCCTGCGATGATGCCGACGTCAACGCCGTAGAGCAGGCCCCCCAGGCCGGCCACGATCAGGAGAAAACGGTTGTAGAAAATCTTCTTGTCGTCGAGCAGGGAAGGAGTGCCGCTTACGATCTCAGCCATAGAATTGTTTACCGAGTTGCTTGGCGCCTTGATTCGGTTTCAGCGCCGCGTTCGCAAGCAAAGCAAGGCCTGCGATTATGAAACGCACCTGAATTGTAGCCTAGCAGGCAGTAGAGAACAGGCAAAGAAAGGGTGCGTTACAGCCGGGGCGTCTTTTCCAGAGGCAGGCTGAAAGAGAATACCGAGCCGCTTCCTAACTGGCTAACCACACCAATCGAGCCGCCGTGCGCCTCAACGATTACTTTCGCGATGGCCAGGCCCATGCCGGTGCCGGGTGCCGTGTAACGCTGGTGTTGGCCGCGATAAAATTTTTCGAAAATCAGCGATTGCTCGAACGAATCGATGCCCGGACCGCGGTCGGCGACACTGGTCACCAGGCGGTCGCCCTTTACTTCGCTGGTCACCTTAATCGGAACTCCGGGGTCGGAATATTTGCCGGCATTTTCGAGCAGGTGCATCAGCACTTCACGAATGCGCGCCAAATCCATGCGCGCCGTAGGTAAGTCAGCGGCGAGCATCACCTCAACAGGATGATTGTCGAGCGTGGCCTTTGCATCCTGCAGGGCGAGTTCGAGCGCCTCTCCGATTGCGTGAGGCTGCAGATCGAGTTTGAACATTCCCGCATCAAGTTGGGCCATCTCCGAAGCCTCGCCTACCAGGCGGTTCAGGCGATCAGTTTCTTCGTCGATGACCGTCAGCAATTCGCGTCTGCCTTGTTCTTCGAGACCGGCGCCCGACAATAACGTGGTCACGCTGGCTTTGATGGATGTGAGAGGTGTGCGGAATTCATGGGTGACAGAGTCGAGCAGCGCATTCCGCAGGCGTTCATGTTCCTGCTCGGCGCGGTTCTTGCTGAGGGCTTCCAGAGCGCGGGCGCGTTCGATCGCCAGCCCAGCGAGGCTGGCCAGGGCATCGAGAGTCTCTCGGGAAAGAGCATCTCCGGTCACGGCTAAGGCGCCTACGGTGCGCATTCCGAGGCGCAATGGGACGTACGAAACGCCGCCTTGCGTGATGGGCTCGCCGCGCAAAAGTGTGGAGCGCAGCACGGTTTCTTCGAATTTGGCATCGAGCACAGAGCGGTAGATGGTGGGATGTTCGGCGGCCATGACAGCGACACTGCCGACGGAAAACGTCTCTTGTATGTAGAGGGGAAGAGCATTCAGCAGTTCAAGGACGTTCTCCGACGCCAGCAGTCGCTGGCTGAGACTGAAAAGCCGCTCCACTTCGCGCCGGCGCTGTTTTGCTCCTTCAGCCTCACTGCGTGCGCGTTCCGCGAGATTGCTGGCAACTAGCGCTGTGACCAGAAAGGCGAACAATGCCACCCAATTCTGAGGATCAGCGATGGTGAACGTTCCGATCGGGGGTAGAAAAAAGAAATTGAAGGCCGCGGTAGCTACGACTGCCATCACCACTGCGTAGCGCAGGCCCCAGTAGGCCGAGGTCAACAGCACCATCACTAAAAACATCAACGCGACAGTAGTGTGATTCACCTTCAGCTTGAAATCAACGAAAGTGATCGCGCCGATGCCGGCCACTACGACTACATAGCGCAGTGCTTGCGTGCGGACGTCCTTGGCCGCGGTTTTCACCTCCGCATTGTACGATGGACGTGACAATTTCAACGCGGCGAATGAGAATGACTGCGATGACCAAGACGCCCGAGCAGTGGCTGAATGAAGTTTCGCCGGAGAAGCCCCGCGGAATTTTCAAACTTTTTCTCGGCTACGCGCCCGGAGTGGGTAAGACCTACAACATGCTCAGCGAGGCCATCCGCCGCGCCAGTCGCGGAGAAGACGTGGTCGTGGGCGTGGTGGAAAGTCATGGCCGCAAAGCAACTGCCGAACTGGCCGCGAAACTTGATCGCATCCCGCCTCGCAAACTGGAATACAAAGGCACGACGTTTGAAGAGATGGACGTGGACGCGATTCTGGCGCGCAAGCCGGCGGTGGTTGTGGTCGATGAACTTGCCCACACCAATATCGAGGGCAGCAAACACGCCAAACGCTACGAAGACGTGATGGAACTGCTGGATGCGAAGATCGATGTGCTATCAACCATGAACGTGCAGCACGTAGAGAGTGTCGGCCCGACGGTGCAGCAAATCACAGGCGTGCAGGTTCGAGAGACGGTTCCGGATTGGGTGATGCAGCGGGTGGACGAAATCGTCCTCGCCGATCTTACGCCCCAGGCTTTGCAAAAACGCATGCAGCGCGGCGACATCTACCCCGTAGACCGCGCCCAGCGTGCTCTCTCGCATTTCTTTCGGCCGGGCAACCTGATCGCTTTGCGCGAGCTGGCGCTGCGCCAAGTTACCGGTGTCGTCGACCGCAGTCTGGATGCTTTTCTGGAAAAGGACGGGACTCAGCCGGCGCACACTGTACGGGAGCGCATTGCGGTCTGCGTCAGTTCGAACCCCGCGGCGCAGTATCTCATCGCCCGGGGGTCGCGCATGGCCCGCGCCATGGGCGGCGAGTTCTATGTTTTTTACATCGATGTCGGCCGCGATACGAGGCCGGACGATCAAAAAACGCTGGCGGAAAACATTCGCTTCGCTGACAATCTCGGCGCACACGTCGTTCGCGCTTCGGGCAGCAGCATTGCCGAGGGTCTCGCCCAACTGGTGCGTGAGCATCACATCACTCAGGTAATCTTTGGCCGATCCGCACGCACTGGCTGGCAGCGATACTTATATCTATCGGCCATCCAGCGCTTTCTTCGTGACTCGCCCTCGGTCGATGTTCACATTGTTACGCAGGAGGCTCGCTGATGGCGGACCGGCCGCACATCCTGGTAGTGGACGACGAAGCGCAGATCACACGCGTGTTGCGCACGAGTCTTTCGGCGCAAGGCTATGACATCCGCGTCGCCAACAGCGGTGAGATGGCGCTGGAAATTATGAAGGACTGGTCGCCCAGCCTGATCATCACCGATCTGTCGATGCCATCGATCGATGGCATTCAACTGTGCCGCACGGTTCGCGCAAATTCTCAGGTACCCATTCTCGTTCTGTCGGTTCGCGACAAGGAACAGCAGAAAGTGGAAGCCCTCGATGCCGGCGCCGACGACTACGTTACCAAGCCGTTCGGCATGAACGAGCTGCTGGCGCGGGTGCGGGCGAATCTGCGCCGCGTTCCGACGGAGAGCGAAGCAGACCCGGTAATCCAGATCGGAGATTTTCGCATCGACACCGCTGCTCACAAAGTCACCGTCCGCAACAACGAGGTGCGTCTCACTCCGAAAGAATTCGATCTGCTCGTCTTCCTGGCGCGCCGTCCGGGCAAGGTCGTCAATCACCGCACTTTGCTGGGCGCAATTTGGGGCGGGCAGAGCACCGAGCAGGTGGAATATCTCCGCGTGTTCGTGGGACAGTTGCGCAAGAAACTTGAGCCTGACGCCTCTTCGCACCGCTACATCGTCACCGAACCCTGGGTCGGCTATCGCTTTGAGCCCGGGGAATGAGGCATTCGCCGGCGCATACCAAAATAGCCGAGCCGACCTTCTTACGAACAATCTACGAACTACTTATTCAATCTTTACGCCCCTTATCATCAAATCCTTCAGAGCGGAAAGGACTAGCACTCGTCCTGCCCGCGAATGAACCATGTTTCTATTGATATTGGGATTCTTGATCGGACTGTGGAAGCGGGAAGGCGCAGCCTCCACTTACCCGACCGATCACCTTCCACTGAAGCAATTCGCCGAACCGCAGAAAGGCTAATGAACGTATGTCGACGATTCAAGATGTGTCTGCAGAACAACTGGCAAAGGTTTTCTATCACTATCACGCAGCCTTGTCGCCCGACGGCAGCGGTCACGGCAACCGGGAAGAATCTTTTTCCTGGGACCGAGCTTCGCAAAGCGAACGCAAATTGATGGTCGCAGCAGCTCGTTTGGCGCTTATCGAGTTGGCGACAACGCCCGTGGAATGCAAGCAGAGCCGAAAATATTACGCGGAACCCGGCAAAGCGGAGTGGGGTTCCTGAATAATCGGGCTAAGCGCGGTTTTTCCGTTGGACTGCGAAAAGAGTCGCATGACTTCCTTTACGAATTCTTTATGAAGTCTTGACCCCCTTTTTACGCGCGGGGTTGTCCAATAGGCTTTGCGAGTCTCGAGTGGCAGGTGTGCCGGTGAAGTTATGAAAGTTGCGCTCGCAATACTGTGTGTCGGAGCGGTCACATTTTTATTGCGCGTCCTGCTAGCTCTGGTGAAAGAGGCAAGAAGCGAGCCGTCTCACACAGTGATTCACTTTGCGAGATTTAACCCAGTCCGGCAGCCTGGCGAACTTATAGAAATGAAGTCTTTCGCTCAAGCCCGAAGCGTCCCAGACAGAGGCAGAGAGCGAATAGCGCTTTGATGCTAGCGGCGCAACTTAACGAAATCGGTCGAGGAGATTAACCATGCAGGACGTTCTTTGGATCGCTGTCACGATCGCATTTTTCGCCGCTTCGATTGCGTATGTGCGTTTTTGCGATCGCATGAAGTAGGAGGATGTCATGGACATACAGTCTCTCATCATGCTCATTATCAGCGCGCTAGTGACTGTGTACCTGTTCTACGCGCTGCTGCGTCCGGAGAAGTTCTGAATGGAGAAGTTCTGAAATGACGATCAACGGCTGGCTGCAAATCGTCGTATTTTTGGGATTGATCTTTCTGGTCACGAAGCCGCTCGGCGTTTTCATGACGCGCGTCTTCAATCGCGAGCGTACTTTCCTCGATCCGGTCCTGCGGCCCATCGAGCGATTGCTTTATCGCGTGACTGGCGTGGATGAGGCGCACGAGATGCGTTGGACTGAGTACGCGATCACCATGCTGCTGTTCAGCGCGGTGTCGATGCTCGTCCTCTATCTGATCCAGCGCATACAAGGTGTGTTGCCCTTCAATCCGCAGCATCTTGGCGCAGTGGCGCCTGAGCACCTGGCTTTCAACACTGCTGCGTCGTTCACCACCAATACTAACTGGCAGGCCTATTCCGGCGAGACCACTATGAGCTACTTCACGCAAATGGCTGGTCTCGCGTTTCACAATTTCGCCTCGGCGGCGACCGGAATCGTGTTAGCGATAGCTTTCATTCGCGGCATCGCCCGCCGGCAGATGAATACCCTGGGAAATTTCTGGGTCGACTTCGTGCGGTGTTGCTTGTGGGTGCTGCTGCCATTTTGCATTGTGGGATCCCTATTTCTGGTTTCGCAGGGAGTAGTACAGAACCTTAAGCCTTACGACACCGTGAAGTTGGTCGAATCGCAACAGGTGCAACGGGTCGGCAGTGATGGCAAACCCGTTGTCGATGCCAGCGGCAAACCTGTGATGGACACTGTCACCACGCAAACCATAGCGCAGGGTCCAGTGGCTTCTCAGGAAATCATCAAGGAATGGGGCACGAATGGAGGCGGATTCTTCAATGCGAATAGTGCACACCCGTTTGAGAACCCCACGCCGATCACAAATCTTTTTGAACTGTTTTGCATCTTCGCCATCGGCTCCGGACTCACCTACACGCTCGGACGCATGACTGGATCTGCCGCGCATGGATGGGCTGTATGGTCTGCAATGGCGCTTCTCTTTCTCGCTGGCGTAACGGTTGCGTACTGGGCCGAGGCGAAAGGCAATCCGCTCTATCCCCCGACTATCGCTCAACACGCCTCGATCGCTCAACCGGGCGGCAATATGGAAGGCAAGGAGACGCGTTTCGGAATCGCCAACTCCGCTTTGTTTGCCACGGTGACCACCGATGCGAGTTGCGGCGCAATTAACGGCTGGCATGATTCCTTCACGCCGCTGGGTGGAATGGTGCCGCTCGTCAACATCATGCTGAGCGAAGTTATTTTTGGCGGAGTCGGCTCGGGCATGTACGGCATTCTGGTCTACATCGTGCTTGCCGTGTTTATCGCTGGCCTCATGGTCGGCCGCACGCCGGAATACTTGGGCAAAAAGATCGAAGCCTACGACGTCAAGATGGCCATGCTGGTCTCGCTGGTTTTTCCGCTGATCATTCTCACGCTAACTGGAATCTCTGTGGTCAAGGGCTTCGGAACCGCAGGCATTTCCAATCCCGGTCCGCACGGCCTCAGCCAGATTCTGTACGCCTTTACATCCTCGGCTGGAAACAACGGTTCCGCCTTCGCAGGACTCACGGTCAACACGCCCTGGTACGACGGTGCGACAGGAATCACTACGCTGGTGGGCCGCTTTTTCATGATCATTCCAATGCTGGCTATCGCCGGCAATCTTGCACAGAAAAAATATGTGCCGCCGTCGCTGGGTACGTTTCCAGTCACAACGCCGCTGTTCACGTTGCTACTGATCAGCGTCATTCTGATTCTAGGCGCACTCACGTTCTTTCCTGCTCTTAGCCTGGGGCCGATTCTTGAACACCTTCTGATGCAGATTGGAAAGACTTTCTAAAAACCTATGGCCAGTCATCGCAAATCCGTTTGGGATGTAAAGCTCGTTCGCAGCGCCGCCTGGAGTTCGCTGCTGAAGCTGAACCCGCGCAATATGATGGGGAATCCCGTCATGTTCGTGGTCGAAATTGGCAGTGTGATCACGACGGTGCTTTTGATTCTGCATCCGCAAGAGGACTTCGGCTTCAACCTGCAGATCACGCTGTGGTTGTGGTTCACGGTGTTGTTTGCCAATTTCGCCGAAGCCATGGCAGAAGGCCGCGGCAAGGCGAAGGCGGAAACGTTGCGGCGGGCCCGATCGGAAACGATCGCGAAGCGCATGATCTCCAATGGCAAGATCGAAGAAATTCCCAGTGCGAAGCTGCGCGCCGGAGATCTGGTCTCCGTTTCTGCCGGAGAACTTATTCCCGGTGACGGAGAGATTATCGACGGCGTAGCATCCGTCGACGAATCCGCTATCACCGGCGAGTCTGCGCCAGTAATTCGCGAAGCCGGCGGAGATCGGTCGGCCGTTACTGGCGGCACTCGCGTCCTGAGCGACCACATCACCGTCAAGATCACGTCCAACCCGGGCGAGACTTTTCTCGATCGCATGATCGCGCTGGTGGAAGGAGCGGCCCGCCAAAAGACGCCCAACGAAATCGCTCTCAACATTCTGCTGGCTGGGCTCACGATTATTTTCTTGCTCGCAGTGGTCACGTTGCAGCCGTTTGCGATTTATTCAGGATCGCCACAGACCGTCTTCGTCCTTGTATCTCTGCTGGTTTGCCTGATTCCCACCACGATCGGCGGCCTGCTGTCGGCTATCGGTATCGCTGGTATGGACCGACTGGTCCAACACAATGTGCTCGCTATGTCGGGACGCGCGGTGGAGGCGGCGGGAGATGTGAACACGCTGCTTCTCGACAAGACGGGCACGATCACTTTCGGCAACCGGCAAGCTACGGAGTTTCTGCCAGCTCCCGGAGTGAGCGAGGCTGAGATGGCCGATGCCGCGCAACTCTCTTCGTTGGCCGACGAAACTCCGGAAGGCCGCTCCATCGTTGTGCTCGCCAAAGAAAAGTACAAACTTCGCGGCCGCGAGTTTGCCACCCACGAAGCAGAATTCATCCCCTTCACGGCACAGACTCGCATGTCTGGAGTCAATCTGGATGGCCGTCAGGTCCGCAAAGGCGCTGCCGAATCCATCGCGCATTATCTTGAACAGAATAATGGCGCCATGCCCCAGGAAGTACGGGCTTCCGTGGAACGGATCGCGTCTTCTGGTGGAACGCCGCTGGTGGTCTCAGAGAATCGCCGCGCTATGGGCGTGATTCACCTCAAGGATGTGGTCAAGGGTGGCATTCGCGACCGCTTCGCGCAGTTGCGCGCCATGGGAATTCGCACGGTGATGATCACCGGTGACAATCCACTGACCGCGGCCGCCATTGCGCGCGAGGCCGGCGTTGACGACTTTCTCGCGCAAGCTACTCCCGAAGACAAGTTGAAGCTCATCCGCAACGAGCAGGCCGGGGGCAAACTCGTTGCCATGACCGGCGACGGTACTAACGATGCTCCAGCGCTGGCGCAGGCCGACGTAGGCGTCGCCATGAACACGGGCACGCAGGCTGCCAAAGAAGCGGGCAACATGGTTGATCTGGATTCCAATCCCACCAAGCTGATCGAGGTAGTGGAAATCGGCAAGCAGTTACTCATGACGCGCGGCGCTCTCACCACGTTTTCCATCGCCAACGACGTGGCCAAATATTTCGCCATCATTCCCGCGATGTTCGCTGTGACCTTTCCGGTGCTCAACGCGCTGAACATCATGCATCTCAAAACGCCGCAGTCGGCGGTCTTGTCGGCGGTCATCTTCAACGCGCTGATTATCATCGCGCTGATTCCGCTGGCGCTACGAGGCGTGAAATATCGCGCTATGAATGCCGAAGCCCTGCTTCGCCGCAATTTATTTATCTATGGAGTAGGAGGATTGATCGCGCCCTTCGTGGGCATCAAACTCATCGATATGCTGATTACGGCTGTGCATCTGGCCTGAGGAGTTCTATGAAGAAGCATCTGATTACCGCATTTCTGATGACCATCGCCACCACGATCCTGCTGGGAGCGATTTATCCGCTGGTGATTACTGCAGTGGCGCAGGTTCTGTTCAAGGACAAGGCTAATGGCCAAATACGCTATCGCAACGACGAGGCCATTGGTTCGCGCATCATCGGCCAGCCGTTTACCTCTGCGAAGTACTTTCATTCTCGCCTTTCTGCCGCTGGCAACGGATACGACGCCGCCAACTCTGGCGGTACGAACTACGCTCCCACCAACCAGAAATTAATCGACCGCATCCGCACGGATGCAGGCACTCTCCACCAGGAAAATCCCGATCAACCGATTCCAGTCGATCTCGTCACCACTTCTGCCTCGGGCCTGGATCCGGAGATTTCTCCTGCAGCCGCGGAGTTTCAGATCCCGCGCATCGCTCGGGAGCGAGCCGTGTCCGAATCTGCAATCCGCGACTTGGTCGCGAAGTATACCTACCAGCGAGATTTCGGTCTTCTTGGTGAGCCGCGCGTGAATGTCCTGGAACTGAATCTGGCCCTGGACGAGTTGGCTGGAATGCCCCACTGATTGAAGTACGCTCGTCACCACGATCATCTGCTCGGGGGACGCTAACCCTCGAGCTTCCGTGCTCCGAGAAGTTGCCCTCTTTTCAATCCCGAGAAACATATTTTCAGGGTAGACTATTCGCCAAGTCTGGGGGCTGCTATGAGGCAAAAAGATCGGGAAGTTTTCAAGCAGGTGGCGCGCGAGAAGAATGTTTGGTTGTTGGCGCGCCTTACTAACCCTGCGTCTCTGAAATGGGCGGACGAGAAGAACCGGGGAAACGATCATTACATTCCTAAGCCGATCTCGTGTAAGGCCAAGACGGCTAACTTCGATCCCGACGCCCGCTATCAGATTGCCGGTTTAGTCGCCGATCCATACACACATTGTGACAAGTTCAAAAATCCAGACGATGCGAGGAAATATTGGGACGACTTCCGCACGGCCCACCTGGATCAAGATTACCGCCGGAACGGAAAGGGAAGAGACGGTTATTCGGTAGATATCGACCCAAACTCTGTCCATTATTTTTGCGCAAAGCGCTTCGGCAAATACATCCACGCCGATTACGATCTCCTGGACATCATCGATGCGGAAAATCCCCGAGTCAATGAGATCATCGAAAGCTTCCTCGATGGTGTGCCGCACAACTACAATCCGCGCTTCCCGGAAATCCAGAGAACGCTTAACACGAGGATGGATACTCCGATGGTGCAGCATGGAGGCGAGGCGCAGTTTACCGGTCTTTATGAGCAGCCGATCCACGTGTTCTTTCCCAGGGTCGGGCCCAACGGCGAGGACTACAGCCGGTACGACCCGATAATCTGGTTGAACAAACTTACTGCCCAGCGCTGGTACCAGGAGTGGTTTGGCGGACGACAACCTGCGAAGCCGCCAGCGGCGGATAAGCCGCGCAAGCAGTATCCAACCGCCGCGCAAGTGATACATGTGGACTTCAGCCGAAGACAGCGCCTGTAGAGAACGCACGTTCGGGAAAAGTCCCAAACCTAGGCGACATTCCGCGATTCGCTATTTGTTTAAGGTCACAACCGCGACTTTATTTACCCCGCTGCAAGCAAGATACAGCCGCTGATCAGGCGTAGCCACCATGTTACGAACCACGCCGCCTCCCGATGGAATCGTCTTCGTGCTGAACTTCTCCGTCTTAGGATCGAACTGAACCAGCGTGTTCGGGTTCACGCCCGACTCGCTATACCAAACCTCGCCATCGTTCATCACCGCGATTCCGTAGGGGTTGGATCCGGCGCCTCCCGGCGACATCCATTCCTTCAGCAGCTTTCCCGTCGAGGGATCGAAGTGTCCCAGATAACCGCGCGCGTAGTCGGTGTAATAAATCGTGCCGTCGGGCGCGAGCGCGATTCGCCGCGGATGCGCTCCTGCAGCCGGTAACTTATATTCGGTGATTTTAAGCGTGTGCGGATCGATGCTAGCCAGCTTGTTGGAGCCGAACTCGCAAAACAAGGGCGTATTGTTCTGCAAAATCACGATGCCGTAAGGCACAGCGTGCGCAGTCGGCACCTTGGTCAAAGTCATCTTCCCTGACTTCGGATCGAGGCGCCCGATGTAGTTCGTCTCTTCATTGGTGAACCACAGAATGCCATCATGATCGAACACCGGCGTGTGCGGATCGATCTCGGCGCCGTTGTCCGGGCGATACTCGGTGATCTCGCCCGTCTTTGGATTCAACTTGCCCACGTAGCCGCCGGAAATTGCGGTAAACCAGATGTTCCCGTCTCTATCGGCGGTCAACCCGTGCGGCCCCGAATTCGGAGTCTTCAGCGGATATTCCTTGAATTCTCCAGTCTTCGGATCGAGGCGGCCGAGCTTGTTGGCCCCTTGCCCCGTGTACCAAAGCGAGCCGTCGGGGGCGAGTGCGGGATCGTGCGGCCGCGATTTCGGCGTCGGCACATCGTATTCCTGAATTTTTACGTTGAGCGTTCCCACCGCTCCTGAAGCTGCGAGCGTTGCGCCTAGCGCGAGCAAACTAAGTTTCCTCAGGTGCATGGTTGTTCTCCTTTGCAAGGTCCGTCGAACCAACGCCCCGTCTGCTCAATGTTTTAATTTGAATCTTAATACGACAGATTCAAAAAACAGGTACCAAACTTCCGCTTCTTTCTTCGAGCTTTGCAACAATTTGCGTACAGGAATTTCCTTGGACGAATGTTCCAAACCTTGAATTTCTTTCTTCCTTCTTCCGCCATGGGGGGGTCTGCAAAATTCGCTCAATCTTCGTAACCTGCTGTCAGAGTCGGGTTTGCGCAGCGGTGGAGGGATTGGTACCCCAATTGCACTCGGTATTGCCGTCTTTTGCCTGTTAATCCCGTAGTCCGTAAGGAGGACAATGCTATGACAGGCCCTACCTCTTATTACTTGTCGAGACAAAGTACCGTGTGCTCGATCTGCGCAATCCCTCTCCCACTCGAAACCAGCAGGACCGATGAGCAGGGAAGGGGTGTTCATGAAGAGTGCTACGTGCGCAAAACAATATCCAGCTTCAAAACCGCGGGCGTAGTCCGTCTCACCGGAAATTGGTTCAGTTCGATCCTGGTGCGACTCCAACGCAGACTCGGCGCAACCAACAACTGCTGAAATATCGCGCCTTCTTTTTCTGATCAAGGAAAAGACCGCTCGAGGTGGAGGTGTGCTCGTCCACTCTCCAGACGGCAATTGCGCGAGCTGACAGCAAAAGGCCGTCATCGCTCCCGCCTCGACTCTTTGAGAGGTGTTCAGGCATGCTTCGAAGCAAGCAATACTGCGGCTGCGATGGCGGCCAGGCCGGCGCCGATCCAACGGCGGCGAAGGCTTGCTTGAAGTTCCCAACTGATTTTGTCTGCTCGGCGGTCGAAGGCTCCGTGCGCGCCATGATCGCCTGTCAACGGTTCCCACAAGTTATTTGGTCGGTTAGGGTCCTCTGGCTCGGACGTTTGCTGCGAATCAAATCCGGTTTTTCCTAAATAACGGTCAAGCAAGCCGGGTGCGAGTTTATTGCCAACAATGGCCTCTACCGTCGGCCAGCCGGCATAAATTTCCCGCCGGGAATGGTGTGCAGCCCAATAGATGGCTCTTGCGCCTACTTCCGGCTGGAAGATAGGCGGCACGGGTTGAGCCTTATACTTCAAACGACTCTTAACCCACCCAAACTGCGGCGTGTTCAAAGCGGGCATCTGAACCATCGTCACCCGAACATTGCTCTTGTCGTGGATCAGTTCGCAGCGTAATGAATCCGTGAACCCAGCAATGGCGTGCTTGGCTGCGCAGTATGCGGATTGAAGAGGAATGCTTCGATATACCAGTGCGGAACCGACTTGGACAATAGTTCCTCGATCCCTCGGCAACATGCGTTTCAAAGCAGCGAGCGTGCCGTACACAACTCCAAGGTATGTAACCTCGGTGACCCGCTTGTATTCCTCCGGTTGCATTTCTTTCACCGGAGAAAACACTGAAGCCATCGCGTTGTTTACCCAGATATCGATCGGTCCAAACTCGTTTTCGATCGCGGCGGCGGCTTTCTCAACGCTGCTGGCATCGGCGACGTCCCGAGGAAGCACCATTGCACTTCCGCCTGCCGATTCGATCTCGCGCTTCGCAGCCTCGAGTCCGTCGACGCCACGTGCGATGAGACCGACTTTGGCGCCATGTCTTCCGAACTCTCGTGCCGTGGCCCTGCCTAAGCCGCCGATGCTCCGGTGATCACAACAACTTCATTGGTCAATTCGTAACCGTCCGTTTCTGACTGGTGAGCTAAATGAGTTCGCGCACCTGGTCGGAAAGTGTGGTGAGAGCGATTTTCTTTCTGTTCGGCTCTCCACGAGCCAATGATTCTGCGAAGTGCAATGCTTGTTCTGCCTTAACCTTCGCCGGCATCGGCGGCTCGAATGGATCGACCGTCGCTTGCAACACGGCAGGTCCTGGAGCGGCAAGAAACTCGTCCAAGGCCCGTCCGCACTCAGCGGGATCCTCAACGCTGAAGCCGACACCGCCACAGGCATGGGCGAAAGCCGCGAAATCAATAGGGTGCAGATCAACGCCGTACTCGGGGTTTCCCAGAAACACCATCTGCTCCCACTTGATTTGTCCGAGCGTGTTGTTCTTGATGATGACCACTTTGATTGGCAACTTGTACTTCACGGCGGTCACGAAATCCGCCATAAGCATGGAGAAACCGCCATCGCCGACAAATGCCACGCACTGACGGTTGGGGAAGGCAATCTGTGCAGCAATCGTGTACGGCAGGCCCGGCGCCATCGTGGCCAAATTTCCGGAGAGCGTGTGCATCTGGCCGCGACGCGCCAAAATATGCCGTGCCCACCAGGTTGCGATTGTGCCGCTATCGCAACTGACGATTGCGTCATTACGTAACCGCTTGCCAAGTTCCCACGCCACAACCTGTGGCTTCATGGGCATGTCGCGCCGGGTGGCACGTTTCTCCATCAGTTCCCACCAGTCTTTCATTCCAGCCTGAGCTGCCTGAAGGAATTTCCGGTTCTCTTTGCGCTTCAGAAGTGGAATCAGCTCGCGCAATGTATTTCGACTGTCGCCGACCAATCCGACTTCCACTGGATAACGAAGTCCAATGCGTTTTGGGTCGAGTTCGATCTGGATGCCTTTTGCCTGCCCGGGTTTCGGCATGAATTCGATGTAGGGGAATGACGTTCCCACCATCAATAACGTGTCGCAATCCTCCAACGCTTCCTGGGAAGGTTTGGTTCCGAGAAGGCCGATGCCGCCTGTCGTGTATGGGCTGTCGTCTGGCACGGCGGCTTTTCCGAGTAACGCTTTCACGATTGGCGCAGCCAACAGCTCAGCAGTTTGTTCCAATTCATCGGTTGCATTCAATGCGCCACGACCGGCTAGAATCACAACCTTCTCTCCTTGATTGAGAATTTCGGCCGCTCGTTCCAGATCAGCGCGATTCGGAAGGCGTGCACTGCGCGCGTCGACGTCAGACGTATGGTGTGGAATATTGCGGCTCGAAGCCTGTTTTTTCTTGACCTCTTTTTCCTGAAGGTCAACCGGGAAAGTGATGTGAGATACCCCATGGTAGGCAAGGGCGGTCCGACACGCCAAGTCGGTAATATTCTCCACATGCGTTGGGCCCATGATGCGTTCGTTAAACACTGCGACATCCATAAACAGTTTGTCGAGCGCCACATCCTGCTGAGTAAATGTGCCGATGAGATCGTGAAACTGAAGACCTGTGATGGCCAATACTGGCTGGGTGTCTAGCTTGGCATCGTAAAGCCCGTTCAGAAGGTGAATACCACCAGGACCCGAAGTGGCGAGACAGACGCCTAACTTCCCCGTGAACTTGGCGTACCCACATGCCATGAACGCAGCGGCTTCTTCATGGCGCACCTGAATGAATCGAATCTTGTCTTCATGCGTCCTGAGAGCTTCTACGATGCCGTTAATTCCGTCACCCGGAAGCCCAAAAATAACTTCCACGCCCCAGTCCAACAAGGTCTCAACTAATACATCGGCTGCTGTCATAAGGTCCTCCATGTGAATCTCAATCATCCGCGCCGTTACTCAGATGCAATCCGAAACACGGCAGTCCATATCGAGGCGGGAAATGTTGGGCCTGTAAAGAAGGGCTGAACGAGGTCCACGAGCCGTTCATGCTGACTCACAAATCAGCGATAAATTTAAGACTTCCTGCCCACCTCTTTTGGCAAAAACTCATCTCTCCACTTGTAGATTCGGACGCACGCTGCTCTGAATCAATACCGTGTTCACTGGAGCAGCGTTTGCGGATTAACAGTGGTTCGGCGAGGGGATCGTGAGGCGGTTGATGAAAGCCGCAGGATTGCTTCTTGGGGGAACGCTGTTGGCATTCTTGTTCGATGGAAAGGAAGTAAGATGAGCGATCCGGTTCGAACCCCTCCCGAGGAAACTCTAAATTTCGAACGAGAACATCGGCTGGATGAAATCCGGCGAGAAGCAGAAAAGCGCGGCCAACTGCAGGTGATCGCCGCGCGTCCTCAGGGAGCGCCATTCCCGCAGGCCACAGCAGAGACTGGCTACTACGGAATCCCGCTGCTGAAGCAACCACCCTGGACTTGGGAAATTCCGCTGTACTTCTTCCTCGGCGGCGCCGCTGGCGCCGCCGGCGTCGTCGGTGCAATTGCTGACTACACTGGCGCGGATCGTGAGTTGGTTCGACACGCGCGTTGGATCGCAGCCGCCGGATCTGTGATTTCGCCTGCTCTCCTAATTGCGGACTTGGGCCGCCCCGAGCGCTTCCTGGCCATGTTGCGCGTCTTCAAGCCTCAGAGCCCAATGTCGGTTGGGGTTTGGACGCTTTTAGGTTTTTCCAGCGCCGCTGCCGCGGCTGCGTTCGCTGGATTCCTGAGCGACCGCTATGGCCCTTCCTTGCCGGTGCGTGTACTGGAAAATGCGGGATCGGCAGCATCGCTCGCTTTCGGACTTCCGTTCTCGAACTACACAGGCGTGCTGATCGGGGCCACCGCAATTCCGGTATGGAATCGTAACGCAGCAGACCTTCCGCTCCATTTTGCGGCCTCGGGCCTGGGTGCCGCTGTCGGAATTCTGGAATTGATGGGCCACCGAAAGAGCCGAGCCTTGCAGGCTCTCGGACTCGGCGCAGCCTTCTTCGAGGGTTTGGAAGGCCTGCGCATTGAAAGCCGTTCGCATTCCCATCTCGAGCCTTTGAAACATGGCGCCAGTGGGTGGGTCACGCGCGCTGGCGGAGCGCTTTCTGGACCCGTTCCCGCTCTCCTGCGGGTTGCAAGTCTGTTTGGAGGGAAACGGAGATCGACCTCGTTGCGTCGCTGGGCCGCGTGGTCGGCAATTGCGGGATCGCTCATAACCCGTTTTGCCTGGATTCACGCCGGACATGTGTCCGCCAGAGACTGGAAGTTGCCACTTCAGTCGGCGTAATAACACACTGGCAGGAGTAGGCAAGACAGCCGACTGAATCGGTAAACTAATCTACAATGTCAGGTAGCGTCGCCGTGGCCCCGTAGCTCAGATGGATAGAGCAGCGGTTTCCTAAACCGAAGGTCGGCAGTTCGACTCTGCCCGGGGCTACCATTACTTTCAATTACATACGACGCGACGAAACCAGTTTAGGTGTCCAAACGGTGTCCAAATCGGTTTGCGGGACATTGTTTTCGAGTTTCGTCATAGCGCTACGCACGTCATCCGCTGACGACTTGATGTAATAGCCCGTTGTCGTGCTGACGTTCGCATGGCGCAAAATTCGCTGGATAACCATGTCCGGAACTCCGAGCCGATAGAGGTTACTTCCCAGACCACGGCGGCAAGCGTGCCAGCCGTGCCATTCGGGAAGGGAAGCATCGCGCACGTAATCGTGCGCATTTTTTTTGTCGCATTCTCCCTCTGGTTTGTGGCAGGTTTCGCAGCGATTCAGCGCGGGCAGGATCGAGCGCTTTAATAGATTGTTCATGCTCTGCCGTGTGCCTTTGCTGGTGACGAACATCGGCCCAATCTTCGGCCCGTTGCTCTCCGGATCACTGTCGGCCTTTTTGCAGCGCAGCCGATGCAGTTCCAAACGCTCGGAAAGTTGGCGAATCACTGGAACAGGCGCTGCGCTCTTTTGCGTCTTAGGTCCGGTTTCCTTCCCATTCCAGACGGATCGTGAAACCTGAATTTCTCCGTTCGCGAAATCTTCCCAACGCAGACCCTCGATTTCCCCAATGCGGAGCCCTGTATAGGCAGCCACGGCAAATGCGGTTGCCGATGGCTCCGGAATGTGGGCCAAGATTGCATTCACTTCCTCGAAGCTGTAAGCATAGGTTTCTTCCGGAGCCGTCGCCGCAGGATTGACGGCGGTATCCTTTGCCGGATTCTCGCCCTGAAAATAATCCTGTTGCTTCGCCAGTTTGAAAATCGCGCTGATTACGCTCTTGATATGTTTCAAGGTGTTGCGGCTCAGGCCGTCTTTCGCAATTGAATTGAGCCATCCTTGAACGTGGAACGTGCGAACGTTTTTTAGCCATGCGCCAGCGCATAACGGCTCTAGATGATGCTCCCAGATGTCCGCGTATCCTCGGGCCGTGCTAGGGCGCTTGTGCTCTTTGATCCACGGCAGATAGACGGATTCCATAAATTCCCCGAGAGTCGTAACGCGCTCGCCGGGAATCTTTTCACCGTGGATTGTGGACATATGTTCGGCGGCTGCGTCTTTGATGTCGGCGGGCGGATGTTTTCCACGAGTGGTGACCGCGCCGAGGCAGTGGGATACGCGCTTCTGTTCGACTGTCCCGTTGATGTTCCGCTTTTCCCAGTACCTCACATACCAGTTGCTACCGCGTTTTGTGATTGTTCCGTTTTGCATTTTTGGCCTTCCCTTTCTTAGCAGCAGATTTCTTTTGTCTTTCTCGAAGTTGCCGCATGAAGTAGCGCGAGCGGCAGTTGCTATTACAAAACTTCTTGTTGGCTCGGTCCGCTATGAGCACTCCATGGCAACCCTTGCAGTGTCCCATCGAACTCACGCCAACTTTTTCTATTGCCAGCAGGAACAGCGCGGTCGAAATGTCACGACAAAACAACCCGAAAGCCAGTCGTTGTTCTTTGTCGGACCAGTAGACAAGGGGCGCGGCATTGCTGGCGCGGAAATTGAACCGCGTGCTGAGGTCTTCAAAGAATCTAACCGGGGGGCGGAGCCTGTCCGATTCTGGTAGATGCAATTTTTTCTTTGCCTCATCCGCGCCCAGAAACCGATTCATCACATTCTTGAGTTTTGGGAGATTCCTGGCAGCGAGAGCATCGGCCATCTGAATTACGAAGAGCAATTCCCTCGAATCGGCATCGGTGGGCCCATACCTCGCTTCGAACGCCTTCTTATTGGTTACGTAGAGATCCAGATCACGTGGGTCAAGCTGTCGCAGCCCCCCCAGCATATAAGCGCCGGAGCGGTCCTTCCTCTCTGTTGGCCACGCAATTAGGACTGGCAACATCTGGCCCGGAAGGGCAATCTTCAGTTTTGTTGACGCTTTGTTATCGGTAACGCTACTCATGACAACACAATAACTCATTTTCTGTTACTTGTAAATAGTGAAGTTCAGTGCAGAGGTGATACCGATGGCGAAACTTGAAGAGGTTCTGAATTGGCCCACCGTCCGCCAAATGTGCCAGCAAACTGACGTGTGCCTGAATTCCGGATACGCCTGGGTCTGGAAGAAACAGGTTGAGGCAATTCAGGTTTGCGGCTCTTGGCGCGTCAATCCTCGGGATGTGGAGCGCATACGTAACCAGCGGGCGGAGCGACTAGCGCGAAAGGCGGCGGCGAAATGAACCCAGAAATCATTGATTCAGTCGAACTGGCGAAGCGGTGGCGAGTTCCGGTGAGTTGGATTCGCAGCAAGGTGCGCTCTTCTACGCCCACTTCCGAGCGAATCCCGCATTTGAGGCTCGGGTGCTATGTCCGATTTGAGTGGGGCTCGCCAGCACTTGAGGCATGGCTAGCGCGGCATCGGTCTGGGGAAGAAAGGCCACGCGGGAAAGAGGTTGCAAGGCGACTAGGGGAAATTGGCGCTGCGATTCGAGGCCCGATTAACTGACTCAAAAACTGGCCCGCGGTGCTCGAAGCCGCGGGCCGTGGAGGTTCTCTCTATGCTCGAAGTAAGTCCATCATCCATCGCGGCCCGCCATCCGTCAATAGGCCGCATCAGAAGCGGCGACCCATACGCCAATTACCGCGCCCTCGCGCAACGATTAGCGGACGGCCTTGAAGACCTTGCCCAAACTTCGGAAGCGTCTCACGAGCGTAAGCGCCTTGAAACTCTCGCTGCCGCTGCCCGCCAGATTGAAGCCTGCCTTACTGGCACAGGGGCCAAACTATGAACTTCAAAAACGAAGTCCATTTGCACGGCAGTTTAGCCAAAGACCCGATAGTCAGGTATACGCCGACAGGGAAGTGCGTGGCGAACCTCACAGTATTGACCAAGTATCAGGACTATGCGGAATTTCATCGCGTGACAGCATGGGAACAGCTTGCCGAGAAAGTTGCGCAGTTAAAGAAAGGCGATTTCGTCAAGGTTGTCGGGCGTCTGCAAACTCGCTCTTGGGATGATAAGCAAACGGGCGAAAAGAAGTACATCACGGAGATTGTAGCCTTCCAGATTTCGCTTCCATCCGATGCGCCGGATACGCCGCCAGATCAAACCAAGCCACAAGAATCACGCAAAGGCGGGACCGCAGCAGCTAAAGCGATCTTGTCGCCGCCGACGAGCGAGCCGATTAAGAACGTTCACGGCTTGGAGGTGTCGGATGCAGACGTGCCATTTTGACAAGACTCTGCTACCTCCAGCGTCTTCCTTCTATCGGCGGGAATTCCCTAGGCTGTCGCGGCCAAGTCGCGACGGGTGGGCGAAGTGTAATTGCCCTTGGCACGAATCGAAAAGCAAGCAATCGCTATCCGTCAATGTTTCTCATGGCGCGTTTTATTGCCACGGTTGCCAGAAAAAAGGCGGCGACATCGTTGCTTTTCTCATGGAACGCGATCACATGAGTTTTCGCGCAGCTTGCGAATCTCTGGGCGCTTGGGTCGGCGGCTCCGAGGCAGATCAGGCGCGAATAGCTCAAGAGCGACGAACGAGAGAACGCAAGCGGCAGGAAGAGATAGACGCAAAGGACGCGGCGAGGCAGGAACGAATCAGGGAGCGTGATTGGCTACACACCCTCGAAGAAATCTATCGCATGGCAGCGGCAGAACTAGAGGCAGCGCCAGAGGATGAAAAGCTTTGGGCAAGCATGGCCCTATTGCACGAGGAAATCCGCGAACAGGAACGCATCTATCGCGAACTCGCGGGAATTGAGGCTGCATGAATGGAGTTTCGATTCCTAGTCTTTCTTTTGACGCTTCGGTGATTACTCCCACCAAGAAGAAAAAACTGGCTACGCACAAGGTTGCGAACTGGCAGACGTGCGCAGAAGTCAAACCAGAGACACTGCTTTTCCTGTGGCCGCAGCGTGTCCCGCTCAAGTTCGGTACTGCCTTCTTAGGTGATCCGGACATGGGAAAGAGCCTGTTGAGTCTCGATTTGATGGCGCGGCTTTCGCGTGGGCTCCCGTTTCTTGACGGCGCGGCGAACGTCCACGGGCCACTAGAAAGCATTCTTCTGTCTACGGAAGACGATCCGCAAACGATTATCGTTCCTCGGCTCATGGCAGCCGGAGCGGACCTAAACAGAATTCACTTGGTTGACACTGTTCGGATGTTCGATGACGAGGAAGAACTTGAGGAAGAACGGCAGTTGACCCTTGAATCAGACTTATGTGTGATTCGGGAGAAAATCAACTCAAACCCTGCCATCAAGCTATTAGTGATTGATCCGCTTAGTAAATACCTTGGCTCTAGGAATCTCATGAAGGAGCAGGAAGTTCGCGCCGTTCTGATGCCCGTGGTCACAATGGCGCAAGATTTGAGCATTGCCGTGGTGGTCATCATGCATCATTCGAAAACCGAAGGCCGAAGCGCCATGCACAAAGCAATCGGGGCCGTGGGCGCGGTTGGCTGTCTTCGCATGGCTTGGAGTTTCGTCAAATCACAAGACGATGAAAATGTCCGCGAGATGCTGCAATCGAAAAAGAACCTGGGCAAGTTTCCCGGTCTCCGATTCGCCACAGAAAGCGCTAAAGTCACTATTGGCAGTAGCGACACCGATCAGGCGCGGATTAAATATCTGGATGTGTCCAACGCCTCGATTGAAAGCATTCTCGCCGCACAGGAAGACAAGGACACCAAGAAGGAAAATCGGGCAGTCTCGTTCCTGAAAGAAAACCTGCCACTCGAAGGAACTCACCACTCCGACCCATTACTAGAAAAGGCGAGAGAAGATTTCGGCATCAGTCAGGCGACACTGTTCCGCGCCAGAAAAACCCTCGGCATCGTTTCCGAACGAATCGCCAATCAGTGGTTTTGGTCCTGGCCGAACTAACACCAAGAATTCACTTTTGCCCCTCTATACCTCTCTAATGAATTCTTGCTGTATACAGGGGAGAATATGAAGAGTAATTCTATATATATCTATAGGTTAGGGCAAGAATTCAAGAATTCATGATTTACACATACAGGCAACGTTCTGAAATCTTGCTGAATTCTTCCTTCTCCGTCTCAGAGTCTACGTTCTCACCCTTTGTTGGACCGCAGCGGCAAAACAAGGATGCAAATGAACGGTGTACAACGGTGAAAAGCACGCCCGCGCAGTTCGCTCGCGCTCGCAGAAAGAGTCAGGTTTCTCCGATTGTGTTGAGACATCGGTTAGCGTAACCGCTGTTCAAGATTTGCCGTAGTCGTATCAATAACTTACGGCCTAAGTGTCCAACAGATGTCCAAGTCACCATTGATTATGGGCTATTGCGTAGCAACCTGACTTGCGCTATAACGCGCTTGACGCAGTACCTCCGCGAGCGCGGATCGGCGTTCCCGACCCACTCCAAAACAGGGGTGATTCATGGAACCTATCCGCGTTCCGTCTCCCGCAATTGGCGACAAGATAGCCAGCCAGCTTGACATTGACTACGGCGTGTATGTTGCCACTTGTCGGCGTTTCCAGTGGCCTGCAGCGTCATACGATGCCTGGGTAGGCCGTGAGTATCGGGAATTGCGCTCGCACTCAACCCAACCCCTTCGCTCCTATGCCGAGTCACGCCGAGAATTAGCAGTGCAGGCCCGCGCCGAACTTGAGCCACATGCGCGGCCACAAACAAAAGCAACGCTCTGATCCCGGTACCTTCCGATAGCCCCCGGCAGCCTCACCCCCGGCCTCGGCATCGCGCCCGCTGGCTACGCGCCTGATTCCTAAAAACATATCAGTTAGTTCCTCCGTATGCGGGCTATTGACAATGCCTTAACGCACACTCATTGTTGGGGCAGCGGGCAGTAAGGGGGAACATTGGCGCTAGCAAACAAGAAGTTAACGAAGGTGGGAAACACTCAATCTAGTGTTTCCGGGCATACGCAGGGATGCATAGTCATCCCGGCAACGGCTCTGCCGCATCCGGGGCCAAATGACGGTACGCCAAGCTGGCCTAGCAGGTATCAGCAGTACCTTCAATCTATTCAGCAAGACGTTAAGTTTTCGCAGGACTGGGAGTAATGCCCGTGACTCTGGCCAGAGGGCGATGAATGCAGTTTTTCTATTTGCTGACGATCAACTCTCCGGCATCGGCTGGCCTTGGGTGGTTGCTACGCTACTCGGGATTCTTGGCTATCTTATTGATCGTACTCTTACAGGTTTGGAGAAGCGGCAAGATGCTCAGGAGACTGAAATTAAAGACGCACGAAGGGATCACTCCGAATTATGCGAAAGAGTCTCAGCGCTCGAAGGGACGCACTATAAAAGGTAAAGGGTGGTCGATGTTTGCACCAGTCTTGTTTTGTTTCGTGTTCGGGCTTGGCATAGTAGCGGGGCGCTACTTGGTTCCTGACTCTCATCGGTACGTGTTCTATGGAGTGTATCTCGATAAGGTGTTGAGTAAGGACGCATGGAATCTGAATAGTCCGCAAACGGGACCATTTAGAGCGGACTTCTGCCCTAGCAACCATGTAGAGCAATACAAACCAAAGGCGGGATATGTTCTCTGCAGGCTGCAGTACTTGGATCGGGGATGTTTGGACATCTCAGGGAAACACGAAGGGATAACTTGGGTAAAGGATAAAGACGGCTGGACTACCACGTTAACCGAGAATGATACTTTCCAGCCATGGCCGAAATGCACGAAGGATGAACCAACAGCGCAGAATGCGCGGGAAGGAAATTGAACGATGGAATACAGGATGCACGATAAACCCGGACAGGTGAAAGACCCGAAGCCTAGTCCGAAACCGAAACCACCCCAACCACCAAAACAGAAAGCGAGTTAACCAGATGCCAACACCAAGCGATTACACAGATTTTCGGCTGGACAGCGGCAAGGATATGTCCGGAGAACGTCAACAGGCAAACCAAGGACAAGCGGGAGAGTACGGCCAAGGCGGATCACAGGCACCGTTAAATGGGGATGTCTCGCCGGAGAACTATCCCAATCAATTCGGCTACGGCTATGACGCGGGCAATCGCATGTTCTCGCAAGACAAGAATCCTGATCCGCAAGGCCAGTCAGAAGAAGCCAGCGGCAGCGCCTTTGCAGAGCTACAGCAGTTTTTGATGAATAGCCCCTATACCATCGGGAGCAGGGTTTGCCATGAGCAGAGCGAACAATGGACACCCCCGCACCCTGACAAGAAAAATCCCGGCGACGGCAAAACGGGGCCAGCCTGAAAGTAGAGAGGCGGCGAATTGCCCGCTAAGGTGAATTCATGGGTGGTTACGGCGGATACGGACAAACGGCATTAGCAGCATGGAACTCACAGCCTGATTCTACTTCTCAGGTTCCGCAGGTTCCGACTACTTCGTCTGATTCAACGCAGGCTACCGTTCTGCCTCAGAATACTAACTATGGCGGCGCTGGTATCCCTCTCAGCGGGACGAATGACTTAGAGAATCAGGCATCGCAGACCTTTCGACAGCCTCAACCGCAACAACAGCCCCAGCAACAGGGTGGATTCTCTCCGGATAACCCTTACACTCCGATAATTCAGGACTATCAAGCCAGAGCGCAACAGACCGCGCCACAGGAACCGAAAAGCGGAGTCAAGGGACTGCTACAAAGTTTCTTCAAGGGTGCGGGTTCGTCAATGATGGTAGAGGCAGGGCTAACCCCGCCAGATGTCAGGCACGATCAAGTGATGCAACATCTCGCCACGATTACGCAGTTTGCGAACCAGTGGGAACAGATGCAGGGACTACAGCGCTATCGTGACGCGCTAACAAATCAGATGACGCAAAACACTGCCTTCGAGTCTCAGATGCAGCCTTTGAGATTGCAGGCAGAACAGCAAGCGGTAAACGCGGGACAGCAGGCAGCGACTACTATTCATCCGGCGATGAGTGCGGCTGATTTGAAATCGCTTGGAGTTCCTGACGATCTGGCAGCGCAGTATGCAGGGCATCAACTTACCAGCGCAGACTTCGCGGCCTTGAAAGACTTGTCAGCGGCGGGACAGACGAAAATTTTCGACTATGGGCAGGATGGATCGGGAGCGGGTAAGGGTCAATGGCTGGTAGATAAGAACTATAACCCGATCAAACAGCTTTCTCCGATCAGCGAGACGGGACGCGCTACAGGTCTAGCGAAATTGCAGGCGCAGCAACAGCAAGCGCTGCTTCGTGGGATGAATCAGCCTGTGTATGCCTACGACCCTGTTTCAAAATCGACGGTGCTAACGACTCAGACGCAAGCGCAACAGAGCGGGATGACTGGAATTCGCGGAGTCAAGGAAACAGACATTCGAAACGATACGCACGACACCAGAGTGCTAAATGATGTCGCAGTCAAGAGTAACAATGTTCTCGATTCCGCAGACGCACTAGACCAGAACGAAAAACAGCGATTGTTAATCAATTGGGCTCTATCTCAAGGGGAAAGTCAATTAAAGCTTGGCGCATTCGGAACTCAGCTTCCGATGGGATGGGCTAACAGCCTTGCCAATTCATCGAACATGGCGGACGCAACGCAAAAGACGAAAGACTATGTAGTTAACACTCTCAGCTTGCGCGAATCTGCAATGGGTCTGCAAAAGGTTCTAACCGGATCGGCCAGGGCGAACGAAGCGCAGATCAACGCGCTACAGGCCACAGTACCGGGATTCGAAACGAATTCCGCCTTAGCTCGCCAGAGGCTCGCGGCCTTTACTCAGAACGTGGATATGCTGAGACAGGGCATTCCGCGATTGCCGGGGATTGATACGGTACCGATCAGAAGCAAACCTCAGACGGGAACAGCGCAAACCATCGGCGCGTCAGGTTTCAACTGGAATAATTTCCCGGTAGCGGGAGCGCCACAGTGAGCACGGTTGGAACAGTTCCGATTCTAGGCACGGATCAGCAAGTGCATTCCATCCCGCAAGATCAGTTAGGCGCTGCGCTATCAGCGGGCGGTATGCCTGTTGCAATCGTCCGCGATCCTCAAGGCCAGAGTCGCTACATTCCAGCCGATCAGGTACAGACAGCGCAGTCGATGGGCGGAACTGTTATTTCCCGCGCTCCCCAGAGTGAAGAATTGCAGTTCATGCAACAGAATCCCGGCCACACGTGGATTAATCGCACTCCGAGTTTTCCGAATCGTCAGGAAGGAATTTATCCTGTTGGTCCCGGTAACGAATGGCGCAACGATCCTAGTATGTCGCAGTCTCCGGTTGACTTGCATCTCGCGCTGCATACTTACGCTAGCACGCCATCGGACGTTGAACGCCCTCTCACGATTCAAGACTCCCAATATTCGGGCGTAGCGCCAGCCTTGAGATAAGCGGCGAATATCAAAACTCGCTGCATGTCGTGTGTTGTTAGGTCGCCAAACTCGCATATAAAACCGAGTCTCAGCAGTGCATCATGGACATATTCAGAATCGTCGGTGAGTGTGGTTAATGCGTTTGCGATATGCTCATTGTCAGCCATTGGGGAAACTCATCCTTTCCTTTTTGGTTAGGGCTGGGCGGGTGCGTGAACACCTACTCAGCCCGTTGTGTTGTGGGGGGAGCGCTGCCTAAAATGTCCGCACAATAGTGCACCTTGCTGAGCAAGGTGTCAAGGGTACGTCCTGCTAGCATTTTCGGCGAGAAATGGATCAGGACGAAATCCAAGACGCTATCGCAGCTTACGCACGCAAAATTGCGAGTCTGGGCGGTAAGGCGCGGGCCAAGAAACTATCAGCAGCGCGGCGGAAGGAAATTGCTACGAAGGCATCGAAGGCGGCGGCGACGGCTCGCCGGAAGAAGGCAGGAAAGAAGCGTTAATCCTTCTCCTTTCAGTTTTCTCCAAGAAATTCGAGTGTTGCAGTTTCCCCAGTCAATTCGTCGCGCACCACCATGCTTGCCGTGCCACAAGTTTCACAGATGAAAGCAGGTGTGTTGTAAGTGAGATCAACTCCAATAGTGTAGTCGTGACCGTTGGGGCAAGTGTAGTTGTTGCGTAATCCAACGCCAGTACGGGAAGAGTTCAGGTGCGCAACTGCAATCTTCACTACTAGCCCGCTAGGAAGTGGAATATATCCATACGATGCGTTGCACTGGACGCACAAAAAGGCAGGAACCCATTCCGATTCGACAGACTCTCGACGCAAGCCAACCTTGAGAGCGTGCCCTACTGGACAACGGAGTATTTCCACATTCGACCGTGTTGGCTCTAAGGCACTCATGTTGTTCTGTCCGCTAACAAGGTGTCCAAACTGGTGTCCAAAAATCGTCCAATCACGTAATTTCACATCACCTCACGTCACCTCATAGCACCGTATGTCACTGATATTACATGGTGTCACGACAGTTCAGAGAATTCCTAAACCGAAGGTCGGCAGTTCGACTCTGCCCGGGGCTACCATCTTATCTCTCGCACAAACTCATACAGCACACAAGTTCCGTGTACAAAAAAGGGGGTACTCTTGCGAGCCCCCTGTCGAATCTGGCCGGTTTGCGAATTAGAAATAAAACTTCGCAGCCAACTGAATCAGACGCGGTCCCTGACCGGTGGACGGGTTGTCGGCGATTGCCTGTCCAAAGTTCGACGATTGAATATTGTTGACGATGCCTCCTGCCCAGAAGTTTTCGTGGTTGAAGACGTTGTAGAACTCGATCCTCAGCTCTAGTCTGGTTGTTTCGGTGATGTTAGTGTCTTTAAACAATTGGAAATCCCAATTGTTGATTCCCGGGCCATGCAGCACGTTGCGTGGAGTATTGCCAAAGCTTCCCGCAGGAACGCAGCCTGGTGCGTTGCCATTCGTCGGGCAATAACTTACGAACGACGTAGTTGAAAACCACTGCGCGACTCCGGTGCTGGCGTTTGTCTTGCGCGGGTCCAGGTACTGAATCGGCCCGACAAGGTTCGGCACATCCATCGTGGCGAAATCGGAATTGCCGGGATAATCGTGCAGCGACCACGCCGAGGAATCGATCACGTCCATGGGGAATCCACTTTGAAACGTCGTAATCCCAGAAATGGTCCAGCCTTTCGTGGCCCGGTTCAATAAGCCATTGCTCGTGCGTGGGTGTGGCAGTTCGTAGACGTAACCAATCACGAGGCGATTCCGCGCATCGAAGATCGACGATCCAAAGTTGCTGGCCGGCAGATACGGATTGAACGCGCGTGTTGCGGAGAGCCCGCCGAATCCGCCGCCCCCGAACGACGTGTTCTCAAATCCCGAGCCGTTGTCGAACGAGTGCGACCAGGTGTAGTTTGCCGTAAATTGCAATCCTTTCGACAATCTCTTTTTCAGACCCGCCTGCAGGGAGTTGTAACGCGAGTTCCCAATCGTTGAAATCTGGTCGATCGTTCCGTACACATTTCCTGGATACAAGTAATCCTGAGTCGAAAACGGAGCGGTCGTCAGCTGGTTGCCGGGAGTGCAAACGTTGGGCCCGGCAGCGACGCACGCCGCCGGGTTGATGAGATTCAGCGGGTGACCGATTTCCAAGTGCCGCGCAAACGAACCCACATACCCGACGGAAGCGATTGTGGTAGCCGTCACTTGCCGTTCGATAGTCAGATTGTAGTTGTAGGAAGTGGGATCGACGTTTCTAGGATCGATCGTGCTGCAACAGACACTCCAGATTGGAAGATTTCCATTCGACGCCGTGAACTGGACGTTTGAAGGCGCGCCGGCAAATGGAAAGGGATTCGGCACGTTGAACTGCGATCGACCCGCGATGTCCACGAAGGGATTGGCAAAACTCGGGCTTCCTCCAGATGTGCCTGCTCCATTTGTCGCGATTGAATTGGGAGGAACGCCTTGGAACTGCGTGTTCAGTTCTTCTTCGGTGCGGTTGTAGTACATGCCGAAGCCGCCGCGGACGCTGGTCCTGCCGGGACCGCCGGTGAGTTTACCCCACTCAGGGCTGTAAGCAAATCCGACACGCGGCCCAAAGTTGCGGAATGGATGGTCGGTGCCCGTCGGGTGAACTCCCTTATCCCCCGAGTAGACAACGCCGAGCGGCGCGTTCGGGAAGACGGTAGATTGCTGCCCGGGATAAAACGCCGCCATTCCATGCCCACCGTAGGCGAGATCTTGCATCGCGGTGTCGATCTGCCAACCCAGACCGTAGGTAAGGGTCAGGTTTGGCCGTATTTTCCACTGGTCCTGGAAATAGCTGTAGTATTCCTGCGCCCGGTCAATGCCGTTGCCGCCGCTTTGCTGCGAGTAGAGATCGGGGATTCCGAGCAGGAAGTCCGCTCCCGGGTTGCCCGTGCTATATGTACCTCCGCCGTTGTACAGGTAGAATCCGCTGTTCTGCGCGAAGAATGGATTGTCGACCTGGAATCGGCGCATGTCCCACCCGGCCTTCATAGTGTGGTTGCCGTGCGTAAACGAGAAGTTATCGACCACTTCATAGGTCTGATCTTTCCTGGGTTGCGGTCCGAACTGCGAAAAGCCCAGGTTGAAGAAGCCAGTAATGAATATCGCAGGCACTCCGGCTCCCGCCGGATCCTGCGGCGTGATGTTGAACCCCAAGCTGGAAGGCTGCGTTACCTGCGCCGGGTCCACGGCAGCGTAATTGAAGCGGTTGTAGCCGCCACGCAATTCATTAATCATGTGATCGTTAAGCGTGTGGCTCCAGGAGAGCGTCAACAGTTTGAAGTGCTGTTGGTTGACCTCGCCAAATCCCGGAAGACTGGCGCCAGTTCCAGGAAAGGGAATCGTTCCGGTAAATGGGAAAGATTCCTGCAACCATGAACCCCACAGCAAGTCCCGCTTCCCGAGGTTCTGGTCGATGCGGAACAAGTATTGATCATCGGTAGTGACCTGGATCGGTGTAAAGGTAAACAGGTTATTGCCGGAGTTGGGTGAGGGCACGTACTGGCTTACCAATTTGGCAGCGATCGGATCGAAATCCGCAGTTGGGATGGCGCCTGTGCTAAAGATTGTCGAATACGGCGTTCCGGCGGGATAGGTCGTGCCGTTGTCACCAACTAACGGGAACGGCGACACATTATTTCCGATTCCGGTGAACGCTCCGGCGCTGCCCGTACGTTGGCCGGACGTGAAAACAGGGCTCGAGTTATTGGCTCCCTGCGGTTGTGGCTCGCGGTTTCTCACTCCCTGGTAAGAGAAGAAGAAGAACGAGTGATTCTTCCAGATCGGTCCGCCAATCGTCGCACCAAAAGTATTCTGATGGAATATCGCCTTCTCGTGCGTGAACCAATCCTTGGAATTCAGAAAGGTGTCGCGGTAAAACTCGAATACATCCCCGTGCAAGCCGTTTGAACCTGACTTGATGACGGCGTTCATGATTGCTCCTGAATTTCGTCCATACTCAGGATTGATCGTGTTCGTCACCATGCGGAACTCTTCAATGGCGTCCTCACTGGGGACCACGGTACGAGTATTGAGGGGAAGATCGTTGGTGTCGGTGCCGTTGATTAAAAAGCTATTCTGCGTGGTCTGGCTGCCGTTGGTAGCAAATTCGCCGCGCCCATCTGATGCCGCCACTACGCCCGATTCGAGTTGTTGCAGGTTCACCCAAGTGCGGCCAATCAGTGGGAGGTTAAGAATCTGGTTCGCATCCACCACGTCGCCGCGCTGCGGTGTCGTGGTCTCAACCTGAACTTGATTGGCTTCCACTGTGACGCTTTCCGATACTGCGCCAAGTTCAATTTTTGCATTCAGCGTGTAGGCCTGGTTCACGTCCAGGTGAACACCGGATGCGGTATAGGTTCTGAAGCCGGACTTTTCAATCCTGACGGAGTAGTCGCCAACAGGAAGTTGCAGGATCGCGAACTCACCGTCTTTGGCTGTGACCGTTTTCGATAAACCGGTGGCCAGATTGGTCACGCTAATTCTGGCGTCGGGCACCAGCGCTCCCGACTGATCGGTGACGGTGCCTCGAATGCTGCCGTAGAGCTCATCGGCGTTCGCGGGCGTCGCGCGGAAAATACTGATCAATAACACACTGGACAATGCAATATAGACAAGCGGCCTGACACTCCGCGTATTCCGTTTCATGCTTTCCTCCAAAGCAGCAAGCTGAATGACAAGAATTTACGTGAGCAAACGACTCCGATTGCAAGCTGCAACTTGTTTTCCAGCACAAAAAACAAGCGAACACGCTTTTGTTCAACCAACGCTTTCAAGAAGTTGTGATCGCCAGAATGCGAGGTCGTTTTGAAAAATCAATTTGTGGAAGGAATGTTCTATGAATGGCTGTAGCAAACGAAACATTTGCCGGAAGTTAAAGGCCTGGATCCGACTTGTGCGAAATCATTTGGCAGCCTCACAACAGATTGGCGGGGAAATGGAGTTGTGAAGGAAATGTGTAGCTGAAGATATTTCTTGATGGGAAAATTTTGTAATGTATTCGGCGGTTACGAGGGCGGCAGGCCTAGTTCGACTTCCTCGCTACGGTGGCTCTCTACGGAAAGTTTTCGCAATGACAATCTTTCCTGATGCGCCAAAAACAATCCAGTCGGAACCACTGACGCAAACGTGATCAGCCAGAGCAATATGCCGCAGCTGGCAGCCATCTCCGCAGGTACGTCAAACACGCTCGATAGCACCGCGATGGTTGCCATCTGCGAGCCGCCGCCTACTGCGGGCAGCTGCAGCATCGATCCCGCCATGCTTGCTCCCATCAGAATTAAGAGCTGCGACACCGGAATTTCCAGCGCATCCACACCGTAAGAGTGCGTTACTTCCTTGTATGCCAGCGCGGTCACGTACCAAATTACCAATGACAGCGCGGCCAGCCACAACAAAGACCAGGGGTTATGAATTGTGTTGAGTCCTGCGCCGAACTCGCGCACTCGCAACGCCAGCCGGTGCCCGATTCCGGAAGACAAGTGCGCGAATCGCTTTTCGATCCAAAGTGCGATGGCTTCGCCGTTGCGGCTGATCATGATCGCAGCCCCTGCAGCCGCCGCAACTCCCACCACCAGCACAAATCCGGCATCGCGCAACTGCCGGTAATATTCGGGATGAGGAATCGACTGCAGCGCGCTCGGCAAGAAAATCGCCAGCACAATTAGCGCCGCGAATGCGCCCACGTCAAAGACGCGCTCGACCGCCCATACCGCTAATTGCGATGAGAAAGAAAGATCGGCACGCCGCGCGACCAGATATGGGCGGATAAATTCTCCCGCACGTCCCAGTAACGCGAGGCCAGTGAAGCCGATAATCATCGGCGGCACGAGTGAGATGGTTCGAACCTTCGGGCGCACGGGCCTCAGAAAAATCTTCCAGCGCAACGCGCGCAGCACGTACGCGGCATAGACCAGAACGATCGCGTGCACCACGTGAATCTTCTTGATGCGATGTATCTGGCTCCAGAACGTTCCCCAGTCGAAGGTTCGCCAGTGCCGATATTGCAGGTAAACCAGAATTGCCAGGATCAGGAAAACGATCACGCTGGCCAGTATGCGCTTCTTATCCATGAAGTAGGAGAGACTCCGCGCCGCGGCCCCGGCAACGCGAAGCGGGAAACGGCTGTTCCAAGGTAAATGACCAAGACGTAGGGGTCAATCGAGGGAAGATGGAGGGAGTGGACAATTATTCGTTGGATTGAGCCGCGTTGACTTTAGCTTGAACTTCAGCGGAGCCTTGTGCCTGGCGTGCGGTCTTGGAAGCTTTCCCGTTCGTCGGTTTCGCCTCTCCGGGTTTCGCAACAGAACTTGCAGCGGCCTTCTGTTGCGCTGCCTTCTTCTTGTTGAAGTCTCTCACGATGCGCGCCACGTAGGCCCGCGTTTCATAGTAAGGAGGCACTCCGTTGAACTGCTCCACACGGTGCGGGCCCGCATTATAAGCCGCCAGCGCCTTCACCAGGTCAAAGTTGTAAAGCTCCAGCAGTTCGCGGAGATATTTCGTTCCGCCTTCTACGTTCGCCTGCGGATCAAACGCATCAGGAACGCCCAGTTGCGATGCCGTCCCCGGCATCAACTGCATTAGCCCCCGCGCCCCTTTTGGAGACACGGCGCGCACTTTGAATCCGCTCTCGGCCTTGATCACGCTGTTGACCAGGTCCGGATCCAACCGATAGCGATCGCTGGCGGAAGAAACCACGTCATTCAGATTCAGTGTTGGCGCAGCAGGGTGCGAAGTCCTAGCGAAAGGGGACGGCTGTGAAACGGGACTGACCGCGGGAGTCGGAAACCGAGAGCCGGACGCCGAAGCTGCGGCCGGCAAGTCCGGCGCCGCCTCGAAATGTTCAATCTCAGCCGTGGGAACATCCACAAAGCTCGAGCCATCCGCGCTGACATACAAGCGCGTAACGTCGCCGACAACATTGCGCCGTTCATGCCGGATGGAAAATCCGTTGCGCAGCACCGCAACCTCTGCAGCGAAGCAGGGAAGCGATGTAATTGCCAACGTCACCAGGACGCTAAGGCGTAACCGAAATGAAATCAGACAACGCATCTTATCGACCAGCTAACGACTGACCTGCAATGTTTCTGCGCCCAGCACCAAATCCACCGCCGCGGCGATGCCGCACGCATCATTGCCACGAGTCACGGTCCATCCCCGCCCCAGCAACTCCGCACAGGCATTCCCCATGATAACCGGATGGCCGGCAAACTCAAGCATCTCGACATCATTGTGGTTGTCACCGATGGCCATGACCTGGTCCCGCCGGTAACCCCGATAGGCCGCCCAGCGCTCCAGCGCATGTCCCTTGGAGCAGCCCGCATTCAACACGTCGATCATCGACAAATCCCGCGCGGGATACTCTGTGCGCAGCACCGTTACAGTCCCATCCATCCCTGCGCGGTTGAGCGCCTGCAGAGCCTCGCTCATCCGTGCCATCGTGCCGCAGAACATGGCCTGCACCGGATCGGTTACTAATGCCTTCTCGATCGGCACCACAAATTCGATGTACTCCATATTCTTCTCAAGCCATCGGCGGATGCTGGGCCCTAGCTCGTCAAGATGTTCGAGCACGATCGCGCCCTTAGTTTCTTTGTCGAATGTAAGAACGGTATTTCCGCGGAATGCTTGCATGGCGCCACAAAGCTTGCGACAAGTCCCGGCGGGCATCAGGTCGCGATGAAACGTCTCACCTGAGAGCGAGCGCGTCACAGCGCCATTCGAACTGATGAGCCAGAGATCAAAACCAAGCTGCTGGGCGATGGGCAGGGCGAACATGTGCCGGCGTCCGGTGACGAGCACAATTTCGATGCCGGCGGCGTGCGCCCGGTGCAACGCCATCAAATCGCCATCAGAAACCTGAAATTGTGGATTGAGCAGCGTGCCGTCGATGTCGGTCGCAAGCAATCGGATAGAGGGCCGGGGAATCGTCACTACTGATAATTTTACCATCGGGCCATGTGGGGACAGCCGCCGACGCTTCAATTTCAGATGTTAGATATCAGATTTCAGATCCCAGTTGCACATGGTTTCAAATCTGCAATCTGCAATCTGCAATCTGAAATCATACTTTCACTCGGGCGAGCAGGCTGCTAGCCTTGCGGAACCACGGCCGCTCGCGGCGGCGAAGATAGACGGGCATGGTCGGCTTCTTATCGAGGATCTTGCGCGCCCACTCGCGAGCTTCGGCGGAACGTCCCTGCGACTCCAGAAACAGCGCGTAGTGGTAGTAGGTTTCGGAGATAGTAGAAATTCGCGTCGCCTCACGAAAAAGTAGGTCTGCCTTGTCGGCTTGTCCGGTCTGCGCGTAGGCCCAGGCCAGCAGGCCTTTGGCGCGATGGAAGTCATAGGCGGGATCGGATTTGACGGCGCGTTCCAGGTCGGGCACTGCGGCGGGGAAGTCTCCGAGTTCAACCTCGGCGATGCCGCGACGGTAGAACGGATCGGCGTGGTCGGTGCGCGAGGAGATGGCCTTGTCGTAACTGGCGCGGGCGCGGACGAAGTTGCCATCGTCGAGATATAGTTGCCCGAGCTCTTCGTAGTTTCCCGCGGAAGGATTATCGAGGATGGTGCGCTCCAGTTCCTGAATCCGCCGCCGCCGCGGGAATACCTGAAACGTACCGCGCAGCAGGCTCGCGTCCGGAATCACCTCTACGAGGATGTACACCAGCGCTCCGACCCAGTGAAACAGGATTACCCAAATCCAAAAGAAGTTTGGACGCCGGCGGATGAAGTGGACGATGGCCACAATCCGCAGCAGGATGGACCACCACGAAAAAGCGAACAACAGGAACGATCCCATCGCGAAATCGCACTATAGCACGGGGATAGCGGCTCATCTTGTTCGCCAGCCCGGGTATATATATGTATCTATTTTTTTTGTCTCGACCGGATAAAATATTTAGTTTGTTAGAGTTGCAGAAAATCGATATGGGTTCGTAGTCGCAAAATCTTAGAACGAAAGGACTTGGGGGTAAAATATTCCAGAATAAGGAGTTAAACAAGTTTCGGACCGCCACAGTGTGGGATCGCCCGCCCTCTGGATTGAGATTCTCTGCGCACCTTTCCAATATGGCCTTTTTCATCTCCCTGGGTAAAGGTTGTTCGTCACAGGATGGAGAAAGATTTCTGTGGAAGGCTGTGGAAAATCCTGCGCCTGATCAACTCTTGACAATCATTCGGCAGAGTCTATGATGAGCGCAATTTGGGCAACATTCCGCAAACTCTTTGGAGATCGGCCCGTAGTTGAACGGCCCCTGCTGGACGCAACATCAATCCAAACGACAAGGAGATCCTCAATGGCCACTGACAACAAGATCCTTGAACGCCGAATTTTTGACGAAGTCTGGAACAGCAAGCGCGTCGAAGCCGTCGATGAGTTGCTGGCTCCTGAGTTTACTTTCCACGATCCACAGTCGCCCTTTCCAATCAAAGGCGCCGAAGCTTACAAACAATTCGTGAGGTATTACCTCGGCGCGTTTCCCGATCTTCACTTTACGATTGAACATCAACTTTCCGACGGCGAGACCGTTATGACCCGATGGTCGTGTACCGGTACGCACAAGGGGGATCTCCCCGGCATTCCGGCAACTGGACGGCCCATTTCGCTTACCGGGATTAACTGCGCGCGACTTGCCGGCGGAAAATTCGTCGAGGGCTGGACTAACTGGGATGCGCTCGGCATGCTGCAGCAGTTAGGAGTGATTCCGGCACAGCAACAAGTAGAACAAGCGGCATAAAACTCCGATCTCGACGGTTTCCAGAGTAAGGAAAACCGCCTCGCGGAGGCTGTTTCTGTTTTTGCTGGCTGAGAGGTGATAGCTGATAGCTTTCGTCTGATAGCTGACAGTTCGAGGGCGAGGGCGCCCGCGCCACACTTACTCGGACAACCGACGTAGGATCGCTGCGATATGGAGCGCCGCGCAGTCTATGTGCGGAAAGTCTGCATTGGTTTCGTTGAACAGCAGAGCTAAATCAGTTCCCGCCAGGATGATCGCATCAACTCCGTCGCGGCGGACCAGGGTCTTCGCGAGGGCGGTGAGCTTCTCATGTTTTTCGGGGGAGCCCTTGCCGGTTGCTGCCAGTTCGACGTAGATGTTGTGAATGAGGTCGATCTCTTCGGGCTTTGGCCGGATCACTTCGACACCTTTCAATGCACCAAACAACTCGGACCCGATCACGTAGCGCGTACCGAAGATGGCAACGTGTCGGGACGCACGCGCAGTCAGTTCGCGGAGGAGAGGCTCGAAAATCGACACCACGGGCACCGCAGAAATAGCGGCCAGCTCGTTCACGCAGAAGTGTGGAGTAACCGCCGGGATCGCCGCAATGTCGGCTCCGGCGGCCTTCATTCGCCGGATGTAGCCATTCAAGTAGTCCGCTAATCCGTCGCGATTACCAGCTTCGACATACTCAAACACGCTTGACGTCTGGGCATTGGTGATTACGATGTCGAGCTGGAGCGCGAGTTTTTCACAGCCTTTCGCCAGCTTCTCGTAATAGTGAACGGCAGCACCGACCCCGAGGCCACCGATTAAACCCAGGCAGCGAGATTTCTCCATCTTTTAAGATTAACTCCCGCGGGGGAAACTTGGACAAGATAGCTTCCGGGCAGCAACTGTCCATGGGTTTGGCTGCTAATATCCGACGTAGAATAGTCTGTCTTCCACGCTGTCCCAGATCAAAGGAGCAATTCTGATGAAGCATACCGTTGCGATCATGTCTGCGGTTCTTGTTCTGATGTGCTCTTCTTTCTCTCACGCACAAAACCAGCAGCAGCCGCCGGCGACGTTGCGCAGCCTCCTGCTGCACGAGTTGCACACCACCCACAATAAGGCCGACTGGTTTGTGCCCATCAACGTTGCAGTCGACGGACTCACTGCCCAGCAGGCTAGTTGGCAACCTTCGGGCGGACTCCACTCCTCCGGCCAACTTGCGTATCACCTGCTGTTTTGGAATCGCCGCATGCTGCAACAGCTCAAAGGAGAAGCGCAGGAAAAATACAAGGGCAGCAACGACGAAACCTTCACCAAGTTCGACGACAAGCAGTGGAGCGACATCGTCAAGCAGCTCGACCAAGTCATGACAGACTACGAAAAACTGGTCGAGTCGGCCGACGACCAGAAGCTGGCGTCGATGGCCACCATGGTTGCCAATATCTGCACCCACAATGCGTACCATGTTGGGCAGATCGTTTACGTCCGCAAGTTGCAGGGCTCGTGGAATCCGGAGAAGGGTGTGAAGTAGAAACCTGTGGGTGCCCCGTGCAAGCTTTGCTTGGGGATTTTGAATCGCCGGGTGCCCCATCCTAAAATCGCGGTGTTTGCGATTTTAGGATGGGGACTTTGACTTTCCATCTACCGAAGAAGAACCAAATTGAACTCTGGTACTCAGCGCGGGCATTGAACATCAAAATCTGTAGCTCTCGACAGCATCGTGCCCACGTTTCGCAAACCGCGACGCGTGGGGCAGCCGAAGTTTGGATGGGCCAGCTCCTCTACGCTGCTGCGTGGGCCCTGGCCTTCTTGAGCTTTACTTCGGCCTTGGCCCCAAGGAGATCGGCATAGAGCAGTAGTCGTGCCACGCTTAATGTCGAGAGCTTGCCACGCATCAACTCGCTGACACGCGGCTGTTGAATTTGCAGGATTCGTTCCAGATCTCGTGCTCTACAACCACGACGTTTCACCAATCGCAGAATGTTCTGGTGCAGCGCCGCTTTGAGCTTCAGCTCTAGCGCGGATTGCCGATCCAACCCGAGTTCATCCAACACGCTCCCTGTTACTCTGTACTCACTTTCCTCGGAGCGCTTGTTTGGCATTCTTCTTTTCCTCGCGTTCGGCTCCCAGTACGCGCTTGAGGCGCGCCTTGGCAGTTTCAATATCTTTCTGCTCGATGGCGTTCGATCGCTTTTCGAAGCAGTGGAGAACTTGGATTACTTTTTCGCGTCGTATGTACAGCACCCGGTACCATGCTCTCGCATCCCCTTCGCGCAGTTCGTAAACGCCGGTCCCCACCGTTTGAACGGGTTTCCGGTCGGGGGGAGTCTGACCAAGTTGCAACCGGTACAAAGCATATCCGAGATCGTTCTTGACCCCATCTGGAAAGCCCTGAAGAACTCGTTTGGAGTCACCCTGAAAAATGACCGGGAGCAGCTTTGCCTGCGCCGTAGCGTCGGAGAAATCATCGGATTTCTTGTTACTTGTATACACGTAACTTGTATATCTGTCAACGGTGTCGTTGGTGACAACACTGCTGTGCAACCAGACAATCTACAGGGGAACGTGGGCTAGCAAGAGAGAAAAGCAGACTGGAGATGCGGGAAGAGTCCCACAATGGGATGGAATTGGGATTCGCAGGTTTCGGCGATACCCACACCCTTTGCAGGGAACGCAAAGGATGGGGCACCCGGCAAAGATGCTCAGTGGGGATAGTCGCCTCAGCATGCGAAGCGCGGCACCAGCAAAAACCCCGCCCAAGCAAAGCTTGGACGGGGCACCCTACTGGTTCTCACTGACAGCTGACAGCTGGTAGCAGACAGTTCGCGGGCGATGGCGCCCGCGCTACATTTCTTAGTACATGTCGCCCATGCCGCCGCCGTGGCCGCCACCGGGCATCGGAGCTTCCTTCTTTTCGGGAATCTCCGCGACCAGGGCTTCGGTGGTGAGCATCAGGCTGGCGATGGAGCCGGCATTCTGCAGAGCAGTGCGCACGACCTTTGTCGGATCGAGCACACCTGCTTTGACCAGATCCTCGTACTCGTTGGAGAAGGCGTTGAATCCGTAGTTTGATTCCTTGGATTCGAGCACCTTGCCCAGGATCACTGCGCCTTCTTCGCCGGCGTTCTCGACGATCTGGCGCAGGGGCTCGGTGATGGCGCGCTTCACGATGTTGATACCGATCTGCTCATCGCCTTCGGCCTTCACCTTGTCGAGCACTGCGGCGCAACGGGCCAGGGCAACTCCGCCGCCGGGGACAATGCCTTCTTCCACGGCCGCGCGGGTGGCGTGCATCGCGTCTTCCACACGGGCTTTCTTTTCCTTCATTTCGGTCTCGGTTGCGGCGCCGACTTTGATGACGGCTACGCCACCGACCAGCTTTGCCAACCGCTCCTGCAACTTCTCGCGGTCGTAGTCGCTGGTGGTCTTCTCGACCTGGCTGCGAATTTCTTTTACGCGGCCTTCGATCTCAGCGTGCTTGCCTTTGCCTTCGACGACGGTGGTGTTGTCCTTGTCGATGGTGATCTTCTTGGCCTGGCCGAGATCCTGGATCTGCACGTTCTCCAGCTTGATGCCGAGATCTTCGGTGATGGCCTTGCCGCCGGTCAGGATAGCGATATCCTGCAGCATCGCCTTGCGACGATCGCCGAAGCCCGGAGCCTTGACGGCCGCGACTTGGAGCGTGCCACGTAGCTTGTTGACGACGAGGGTGGCGAGCGCTTCGCCTTCCACGTCCTCAGCGACGATCAAGAGCGGCTTGCCGGACTTCGCGATCTGCTCGAGCAGCGGGAGCAGGTCCTTCATCGAGCTGATCTTCTTTTCGTAGATCAGGATGTACGCGTTCTCGAGTGCGACTTCCATGCGCTCGGGATCGGTGACGAAGTACGGAGAGAGATAGCCGCGGTCGAACTGCATGCCTTCGACGACTTCGAGCTGGGTCTCCAGGGTCTTCGACTCTTCGACGGTGATGACGCCGTCTTTGCCGACCTTCTTCATGGCCTCGGCAATGATCTTGCCGATGGTCTCGTCATTGTTGGCCGAAATGGTGCCAACCTGGGCGATCATTTCGCCGGTGACGGGCTTCGACAGCTTGTCGAGTTCGCCATTCACGCGGTTGCCTTCTTTGTCGATCTTGCCGGCGATGATGGTGACGGCCTTCTCGATTCCGCGCTTCAGGGCCATGGGATTGGCACCGGCGGCAACGGTCTTGACGCCTTCGCGGTAGATAGCCTGGGCGAGGACGGTGGCGGTGGTGGTGCCGTCGCCTGCGACGTCGGATGTCTTGCTGGCAACTTCACGAACCATCTGGGCGCCCATGTTTTCCAGGCCGTCCTTCAGTTCGATTTCCTTGGCTACGGTGACGCCGTCTTTGGTGATGGTCGGCGAACCGAATTTCTTTTCGATGACTACATTGCGACCCTTGGGGCCGAGGGTAACCTTCACGGCATCGGCCAGAAGGTTGACGCCGCGGAGGATCGCCTGACGGGATTCTTCTCCGTGAACGATTTGCTTTGCCATTTTTTCAATCTCCTCTGATATTTTCGGTTTGAGCTGTCAGCTATCAGCTGTCAGCTTTCAGCCAGAAACTTAGCTACTTGCTTCTGGCAAGTCCTTGTTATTGCTTCTCGCGAGATCCCTCGCTCCGCCTGAAGAACAGCTACGCTCGGGATGACGCCTTCCGTTAAAGCGGTGGCTCGTTCGCTTTGTCTGACAGCTGAGAGCTGACAGCTAAGAGCTACTTCTTTGAGCTGGCTAATTCTTTCTTTGCCCCGGTGGCGGCGCCTGTGAGCGTGCCGAGAATTTCTTCTTCTTTCATGATGATGAATTCTTCGCCATCAATCTTGATTTCGGTGCCGGAGTACTTGCCGAACAGGATGCGGTCGCCCTCTTTCACAGCCAGAGGGAAGGTCTTGCCTTCGTCGTTGGTGCGGCCTTTGCCGGTGGAAATGACTTCGCCCTCCTGGGGCTTGTCTTTGGCTGAGTCGGGGATGATGATGCCGCCACGAGTGGTGGAAGCTTCCTCCACGCGACGGACCAGAACGCGGTCATGGAGTGGTGAAAATTTCGCCATGTGTATTGCTCCTTTCAGGAATTTAGACGGTTGTGATGGTTCAATGTGTCTGCTTAAACCTATGATTTGGTTGGGTTAACACTAGAGTGTTAGCAGTCTTATCTATCGAGTGCTAATTGTAGCGGTCTGAGTGAGGGGTTGTCAAGTGGGGATGGGCGGGGACGGATTTATCGCATTGCTCAGTTACGAGATGCTGGAGAAAGCTTTAGAAAAGGGTGGGATCTATGAGACGCGGCGTGTGAATTATGGTTCGAGTTTGACGGTGTCGCGGCGGTAGGGGCCCTCTTATCGAAAACACGTCAGCAGGAGGAGTTTCGGCGTCTTTATCCTTGCTCTTGGCTCTTTCGTCGGCGCTTCTCTTTCGCCCCATCGGGGCTTCGTCATTCTCCAAACTTAGCACCCACGGCTTGCGCCCCTTCGACTTCGCTCAGGGCAAGCTGTGGGCTGCATTCTATCGCCGCCTCGGCGGCTTGGAACGGTCATCGCACCCGCATTCATTCACAACGGTTGGGCCCACCGCTTTTACATCGTTGGGCCCGCCTCCTTGGTCTGGTCGCAGGTGCCCGTGGTGGTCTGCGAGTTCAGGACTTGCGGCCACGGCTTGCCATTCGGGGCATTCAGCAACGCTGGCGTAGTGAAATTGAAGAACTCACTCATGTCGCGCGAGGGGTCTTGCCAGTAGGCGTCGCGCGCGGTGAGCGACTTCACGTTGAATTGTTTCTCGATGAAAGCCAGGATGGCTGTATAGTCCCGCGGTGTGTGCGAGACGAAATTTGGCTTGGCGTAGGGCGAGATGACAATCATCGGTACGCGGAAGCCGGTCAGGTTAAATGTTCCTCCCAGACTGCCGACCCGGCAGTAATCCGCCGAGCCGTTATTCGGGTCCGGACACTGGCCGGGGCCGTACTGGTCTGGCAGCGGCACCGTGATTGGCGGAACATGATCGTACAGGCCGCCGCCTTCGTCGTAGGTAAGGATGAAGACGGAATCCTTCCACGCATCGCTCTTCATCAACGCGGCAATAATGGATTGCACGTAAGCGGCGCCGGTTTGGATGTTGTTGTCGGGATGTTCGTCGAGGTGGCTGTCACCAGAAGCGCTGTCGATAAAGATGACTTGCGGCAGAGCCTGATCCGGATCACAAGTGCTGCCACTGCAGGTTCCCGCAAGGCGGTTCATCAGATCGCTGACCGGAAAAACTTTGGTCTGGATCGTCGGATCGGAGAAGTCCTGATAGTTTGCGAGAAACACTCCATCCTTGTAGTAGTACAGCCAGCTTACGTTGGCGGTATTCATGGCGCGGAAAATGGTCGGAGCGGAGTAGGCGGGGTGGTCAGCCTGGCCGTCCGGATATTCGTGCCCGGAGGAAGTCCCCGCCATCAGATACATACGGTTTGGAACCGTATTGGCGAGGACTGGCGAGTACCAGGAATCGCTGGTCGCGAAAAAGCTGGCAAGGTCGTAATAGTACGGCAGATCTTGCTGGTTGTAGTAGCCCATCGCGCGCGTGCCGTTGGGATCGTAGGTTTGAGTGACCGATCCGGTGGTGTCAAGGAAGCCCGTCATCGCGAAAGAACTGCTGGTATAGGTGGTGGTCGTGCTCCACGCGGAATCGCCGCCGGTTAGCGCTACATCGTGATGGCTCTCGTCCCATGCGGGCGAAAGATTCTCAGTGCAGACGGTCGTTTCGTGGAATGGTTTGACCTTCACTCCTGTGTTGGAGTTGGTAAGAGTCACAGTGGGATCAAAGCCGCTGACTGTTTGAGTATCGGTGATACCGAAAGTCGCGAGGCGACCGGTCCGATAGGCGCCGAGTTGTCCGAAGTACATATCAAAAGAGCGATTTTCCTGCAGCAAGAAAAAGATGTGCTTGATGACGCTGGAAACTGCGGAGCTGACGGTGACGGTTGCAGACTGGTTGATGACGCTGCCGTTGGTCTCGGTGGCGCTGGCCGTGTAAGTGGTCGTGGCTGTGGGATTGACCGTGGCGGTTCCTTGCGACGGCGAGCAGGGATTGCAGACGGCATGACCGGCGCCGTCGACGATAGAGAATGCAGTCGGCGTGCCGCCCGAGATTTGCCAGGTGAGAGTGGCGGATTGTCCTGAAGTGATAGTAGTGGGGGAGGCAGTCAGGCTCAACGTGAATGGAACTGTAACTGTGACGGTTTGTGGTCCGGCGTTGCCTCCGGGACCCGTGGCCGTGAGCGAGAAAGTCGTGGTGGCAGTTACGGGAGTGGTAACCGAGCCGGAAGTTGGGAGCGTACCAGACTCATCGCTGCTGGAGACGGACGGGCTGACCGAAACGGAGGTGGCATTGGACGTCGCCCAGGTAAGCGTGACGGTTTGACCGGCGTTGACGGAGGTCGGGCTCGCGGTAAACGCGGTGATCTGCGGCGGAACGGGCTGGGCAACCTGCACCTTTGCCGTTTGCGGCGCGCTGCTTCCGCCGGGACCGGTGGCAACCGCGGTGTAAGTCGTGGTCTGAGTCGGAGAATCTTGCACGCTGCCGGAAGCTTGCGTACTCGTAGTCACAGTGCGGGTCGAGGAACCGTTGTTGGCGGTAATGGTGATTGAACTGGCATTGGTTGACCGCCAAGTCAGAGTAACGCTCTGGCCGCTAGCGATCGATGTTGAGTTCACCGAAAGCGTGACGGTGGGGACGTTTTGCACTGTTTTTTGCGGGCTGTTGGCGCAAGAACAGGCGCCCCACAAGGCCAGCAATAAGGATCCCAGGGAAATCCCGCGAAAGTATAATTTTGTCATGTAGTATCTAATTCCTCGGCAAACGAGAGACGCGGAAATCTGATGCCCGGCTTGGTTCCGGCAGTTGTCGCAAGATGAATGGTTTGGTTCAAAACTACGGGAAATGCTGTAGCTACAGGGCGTAGAAACCGTAGCGTCAACTGAAGTGTAGTGTGCTTGGCGGCGAGAAAACACCCTCTGACAACTGTCTTCCGGCCGCATTGATGTGACCCCAAACCTGCATCGGGCGGCCGGACCTAGGATTGTCAGCCTGCGTAGATCTTAGAATTCTCCCGATTTAGAGTTCGGGCTGCGCGAGACCTTTGGCAATCGCTTCATCGAGAAGCTGTTTCATCTGGCGCGAAGCCTCGCGCCACAGTTCGCCTTGCTGGCGGCCGAGTTCGCCTTGCAGCTCGCCCAGCTTACTCTGCTTCGCTCCCAGAGCGCCCATCTCTTCGCCGATCTTGCCTTGCTGATCTCCGGCGTGCGATTGGATATTACCGATCTTGCTTTGCAGTTCTCCAATTTCCGACTGGAGGTGGCCGACTTGCTCGACGGTGGCGCCGGAGCTGAGCTGCTGCAACTCCGCTTTGAGCTTATCGAGCTCGGCCGTCATGTCGGGAATGTTCACGCGAATTTCTCGCATCCTCGTCCCAAGCTCTTCCTGTTGCTTTCCCAAAGCTTCTTGCTGCTTGCCTAGTGCTTCCTGTTTCTTCCCGAGTTCCTCCTGCGGTGCCCAGACCTTCTTGGCGCGGTCGATCGTGGCCTGGTCGCGAATGACGTATGACTTTTCGTCGCGCTGGAACCAGATGAAGTCGCCTTGAATATTTTTTCTAAGCTTCTCCACATGCCTGGCATCTTGTCCCGTGCCCGACATGGTGAAGGAATCGGTCTTGCCGGAGACGATGACGAAGCGGTCTTCATCGTCGAAGCCGTAGTGGTACGAGAATCCGTGATGCGAGGACTGTTCGGGGGCCGCTGGCTCGGCTTCGCCGATCGGGTCGATGGGCGCAGTCGGGGCCGCGGGAGGAACTGGCGCCGGCCCTGCGACGCCACCTGCAACACCGTCCTCGGGAGCTGGCGGCATGTCAGGAGCAGGGGGGCCTCCGGAGATATGTCCCGCGACTCCCCCAGCGGGCGCACTCGTGGGTTCGGCTTCCGGAGCCGGGGCTGGAGCCGGTTCTGCGGTCGCTGCTGGGGCCGGCGCCTGAGTTGTAGCAGCGGGTTGCGGGCTTTGCGGGTGCGCGCTGGCCGGATGCACAGAAGCAGCGACGTACACAACCGGAATTGCAAAGGCAACGACCGCGACGGTGATCGATTTCTTGACGTGCATGGCTACCGTTCCTTTCCACGAAAGAATTCTTTCAATGCGTTGTTCTGCCTGCCCGGCCTTGGCCATGGAGACGCCTTGCCACCACACGCGTCCGGGTGCGGTCTGCAGGGCTTCGAAGAACCTGAGTAAAGTCCGGGCGTAATCCTTGCGGTCGGCGCCGCAGGCGAGGGCAGCCTCGTCACTGGCCTGTTCGGCGAGATCGGCGAGATGCCGATCGAGCCACCAGGAGAGAGGGCTGAACCAGAAAATCGCGCGATGCAGAATGGCGAGATCTTGAGTGAGCGCGTCGCGCCGAGCTACGTGCGAGACCTCATGCGCGAGCACCGCGTCGAGCTTCGCCACGTCCCACGTGCGCCAGTTGAAGGGCAGCAGAATCGTGGGCCGGACCGCGCCGGTAGTGAGCGGAACGGAAATCAATTTGGATTCGGCAACGCGGGGAAGGGATGGAAGACCAACCGCGTTCGCGCGAGCCGCAAGGCTGATTGTCAGGCGTGGTTCGTCAATCCGTTTTGACTTCTGTAGTAGTCGGTGGCCGAACACGAGTCCAACCAGGAAGCGCCCGAGAAGAATCAACGCGACTGCGAGATAAACGTCAGTGGCAACTTCAGTCCATTGGATCGAGGACAGATATCGGTCCGAAGCCACGTGAGCCGGAAGGATTTCCTTGGGGCCCGTTGGCTGGACGTGCTGGTTGCGCACAGGCCACTCAGCGTTCCTATGGGCGATCGACGGCTCGCTTGTTTTCGTATTGTTCACTTCTTTGAGTGCGGGTGTGGTCCGGTTCTGATTCCTGACCAAATCCCCGCCCGAGCGAAGTTTGGATGGTCCGCTCTCAGAATGTAGGAATGCCTTTTGCAGGGCGGGTGGCGCGTGAATCAGCAGCGGCGGCAGCGTCAATCCCAAGAACGGCATGGCGAGCGCGGCATAGAGCACTGCAGTCCACGTGAACAGGCGCAGCGAAGTGGTCTTCACGCGAAACGCACCCAAGCCCAAGCCGACCATCACGCTTAGGGCTAAAGAGCGCGCGGCAGGATTCACGAGTTGCGCGAGAAGAGTAGTAGACGCTGGAGTTTCGGCAATGGGCGTCATGGTTTCTTTTCCTTTTTGTCGACGGTCTTTTTCTCGGCGATCGGCTTTTCCTCGATGCGGCGAGCCAGCCGTTCCAACTGCCTCCGGCTGAGCACGGCGTTATCGACCATGCCGAGAACGAGTTCCTCCGCCGAGCCGCCGCAGAAGCGGTCGATGATGCTTCTGACGGCGCGCACCGCCACACTCTGGCGAGCGTCGGAAGCCTGGTAGATAAACGTGCGGCCTTGAATCTCGTGCGTGAGATAGCCTTTCTCTTCCAGTCGGCGCAGCACGGTTCGAATGGTGGAGTCTTTCATGGGGCGAGATGATGCGAGCGCTTCGCGGCAGGCTTCGGCGGAAGATGGACCGTTCGACCAGATGTAATCCATAACTGCCTGCTCGACCTCCCCCAGGTTTGTTAGACGGGTCTGGCGTGCGTTAGTCATTGTAGCGTTACAATGTGTAACATATAAATTTTACGGCCGTCAAGAGGAAAAGCGCGGTCCGCGAGGAATCTCTCTTCATACTTGCCGCTGGTCATGCTGTAACCGACAGTTAAGGTAGGCTGATTTCAAATAAAAAAGCGGGACTTAAAACATGGAAGGAATTTGTTGCCTGCGCTGCAGGCGCGAGATCGAACCGGGACGCAAGTCGGTAGCGGTGTATATGTTCGCCCAGACGGTCGGCGTGAAGCCGCGGCAGAAGTCGGGAGCCCAGCGGATTTGCTTTTGTCCACAGTGCGCGGTGTCGCTGGCGATGGGCCTTCCGCCGGAGGGCGCGCTCAATATGGCGGCGTGGGATATGATCCGCGACCTGGTGAGCTCTGAGCCATCGCTCAACGAAGCAGCGTGGGAGAGTTTACGCGGCGTGATTGCGCTGCTCGGTTCCGGCGAGAGTTCCGCTCCAGATGCTAGAGCCCGATTCCGCAGGACGGGATGAACTGAATCGAATATGCCTCCTAAGCGTGGCAATGGCAAAATCTGCTATATCCAGATTCCCGCGATCGATATTGAACGCTCGGCCGATTTCTATCACCGCGTTTTCGGCTGGAACATCCGGCATCGCGAGCACGGTACTGCATTCGACGATGGCGTGGGCGAGGTGAGCGGGGAATGGGTGCTGGATCGTCCGCCTGCAAGCATGCCCGGCTTGCTTGTCTACATCATGGTCGACAGCGTGGCTGCAACCATGGACCTGATCATGGCAAATGGGGGCGAGATCGTGCAGCCTGTGGGCGGCGATGCTCCAGAGATTACTGCCAGATTCCGCGACCCGGGCGGAAATGTGATCGGAATCTACCAGGAGCCGGGCTAGACATCTGGGTCGCACTCCATAAGGTAGCAGTTAGGATCTCTACTGCTTCACAGCCTCCCGTTTTCCATGCATCAACTTCACCACTGCCTCATACATGCGCTTGCGCATTTCGTGGCGTTCGTAGGCCCGCGTGATGTAGCGGATTTGTACTTCAACGCCGTCCCCTGAAGGTAAAACGTTCAGCGCCGGCGCGGCAGAAAACGCCTGAATGCGGTAATGATTCGTGGTGTGACGCCATTCCTCTTCCGCCTTGTGCGCGCTGGCTTCCGTTTCTTTTGCAACCAATTTCTGGATCCCATCGATCACGACATAGGGATCCTGGCTGGCCGGAATTGTCACTCTCAATTCGTCCCACATCCACTGGCCGGAGGTCGTGAAGTTAAAGAAGTGTCCCTCGATGGCGAAATTATTCATGAACGATACTTTTCGCCCAGTGGGATGACCTGCATCCGTCCAGTTCCCGGTTTCGAGCAGAACTGTTTTCAGCAGACCGATCTCGACCACTTCGCCCGCCACGCCATTGATCTCGACCCAGTCCCCGAGATGGATGCCATTGCGCCCCATGAGCGCAAACCATCCCAGGAAGGCCATGATGAAATCTTTCATCGCGACCGTGAGGCCGGCGCCTGCAAGGCCGAGAATGGTCGTGGTCTGGTTGGGCAAGCCGAAGATCAGAAACAGAATTGCGAGCACGCCCAACGTTTGCGCCGAGAACTTGAGCACCCCGCGCAACGTTTCAACCCGTCTGTTCTCAGTTTTCAAATCGATAGTGAAGTGCTCGATCACCCGATTCGCCAGGTACACCGCGACCACGACGAGCAGAATCCACAGCAACACCTCGATCATGTTATGCAGTGCAGCGCGCTGGCGAACCTCCACCAGCCCAATCCATTGGGCATAAATATCGGCGAGTTTCTGTTCGTCCGCGATTCTCTTGCCTAAATCGGCCAAATTCTTCGGGTTCTGTCGATAGCGTTTGAGCGAGTCCAGTGCCGCTTGAGCGGCCGCCTTCGATTCATCCGGGTTCGAGGTCGTACCTTTGGTGGCGAAACCCTTGGCCTGTTCCTTGGCAGATGCGCGACCCTGGCTTTCCTGCTGGGCCTCGCTCACCCGGGCGCTGTATCGCTTGCTCAGTGCCTCCTGCTTGGTGGCCGCCTCCTGCTGGGCCTGTTCTAGTGCCCCTTTCTTGTCACGCAGAGCTCTCCACGCACGGAAGACGTTGAGGAGAGTGTGACCCTGGTAGTCACCCTCCACTGGATTCGCCGCCGAGGTCGTGTGCGTCGACAGGTAGGTTTCTTCGTCGTCGTGGGCCTGCTTCTGGCGTTGGATTTCCGACTGCGGATCGCCCCCGCCCTGCACCAGCGCTTCTGTGGCGTCGTCGAGTTCGTCCTGATCAAGTTCCAGTTGCGCCTGGGCCACATTGAGCTGGTCCTGCAGATTCTCCTTCTTCGATTCCGGAGCGGCGGCGATCCGCCGCGTCAGGTCGGCGACGCGAGCCTGATCGTCGGTGAGTGCCTGTTGCAACTGGTCCTTCGTGTCGGACAGCTTCTTGAGCGCAGGCGTAAGTGGAGGAGGACTCTCGTGCGCAGCGCGGAAGGCGTCGAAGAAGGCCAGGTCCACCTCATGGTCTGCTACTTTCTCTGCCTGCTGTGCGAGATCCTTCTCGTCTTGCGTATAGGCCAGAGTCCCCATTCGGCGCGCCGTTTGCAGGGGACGCTGATCTACCCAGGCATGCCGCGACGCGCGCTGCTTGTTGGTCGCCGCCTGGGCTGCGGGCGATGTGGGGCTCTGCTGGCTAGGGCCGCTCTGCTCCGTGCGGAGCATTCCCACAATGGCCGCGGCCACCAGCAGTAGCAGCACGATCGCGGTGATCCAATGCCTGAGTTTCATAGAGAGTCGAAAATCGTTGCTACGCTTCGCGTACAGCAGGATTATCGAATGAAGACAAGCCTTCTCGTCAGACCACTGTAACAAAAAGATCCTCCTCCCGCGACGGACACACGTTCGTAACTAACGCCGGCAAATCGGTCGGTTTAGAATCGGCGTAACTGCATGATCGAAGCCTTGGAATCGATGATGGACGAACCGTGGAAGCCGGTGTCGCGACCTGCTCTGGTGGCGTGGCTGATTTTCTATGGAGCGTTTCTCGTTTACGCTTTTTCGGCCCACGGCGGTTATCTCTTCATGGACAGCGCCAATTTGGTCGTGCACGAGGGTGGCCACAATCTTTTCGGATGGTTCGGGTCGACACTCGGACTTTGGGGAGGCACGCTGCTGCAATGGCTGGTCCCGTTTCTGTTAGCGGCATACTTCTTCGCTCAGCGCCAGATCGCTGGATTCGTCTTCTGCGCGTTCTTCTTTTTCGAGAACTGGCTCTACACCGCGACCTACATGGCCGATGCCCGCGCCCAGGTGCTTCCACTGGTGACGACTGGCGATTCGGACTTTGTGGAACACGACTTCTACGCGATCTTCTCAAGCCTTGGCGTGCTGAACTACGATACGAAGATTGCTGCGGTAGTCCGCTTCCTGGGCTGGTGCGGAATGATTGCCGTCGTTGCGTGGTTGGCGCAGCGAACAGCTAGAAATCAGGAAAGCACGTAAGTCGGCTGCTTATCTTTACCTACAAGAAGAACAAAATCTTAGACCGCAGAGTTCGCCGAGGAAGCCGCTGAGGACGCCGAGAACATCAACCACGTGTTTTTCTCAGCGTTCTTCGCGGCAGTTCTCAGCGACCTTCGCGGTTAGAGCCTTTGCTTGTGCCCAGAAGGACGCGACATTTTATTTCCGGAAGTGATTGCGGATCGCCTCGGCTTGAGTCCGCGTCACGACCGCCGACAAGGCCGCCGGATCGGCCTGCTTCACCGCCTGCACGCTGCCAAAGTGTTCCAGCAATCTGCGTGTTGTGCTCGCGCCCACACCAGGAATTTCCAGCAATTCGGTGGAGCGGTCGCGTATCTGCCGGCGCTTGCGATGAAATGTGACGGCGAAGCGGTGAGCCTCATCGCGAATCAGTTGAACCAGGTGCAGCACCGGCGAGTGATGATCGAGGACAATCGGGTCTTTTTCCTGGCCCTGAACGTAGAGAATCTCTTCGCGCTTGGCGATGGCGGCCAGTGGCTGGTTGATGATCTCCAGTGCGTCCAGGGCTTCGGCGGCGGCGTGCAGTTGTCCGAGTCCGCCGTCGATCAAAATCAGGCTGGGCATCGGTTTCTTTTCATCCTGCAAACGTTTGTAGCGCCGCGTTACCACTTCGCGCATCGACGCGAAGTCGTCCACGCCTTCCACCGTGCGGATGATGAACTTCCGGTAGTCCGACTTCTTCATCTTGCCGTCTTCCCATACCACCATCGAAGCCACGGTCTCCGCACCTTGAATGTGCGAGATATCGAAGCACTCGATCCGCTTCGGAAGCTCTGGCAGGCTGAGCGATTCCTGCAACTCTTCTTGAATTTTCTGTGCGTTGGGCTTTAGCACGCGGAACCGCTGATCGTAGGATTGCTTGGCATTGTTGCCGGCAAGGTCGATGAGCGAGCGTTTGTCTCCCCGCTGTGGTACTAGAATATGCACGCGTGTGGTGCGGGCGCCCTCGCCTGCCGACTGCTCCGAGAGCAAATCCTCGAGCGCTTCGCGATCCTCAAAATCAACTGGAACGTAAAGATTGCGGGGGACGTAGGGCTGGCCAATGTAGAGCTGCTTGAGCAGGGCAGAGAAAAATTCCCCCGGATGAAATTGATCTTGTGGAGACAGTTCGTATGGGGAGGGTTCATGTGGGGACGGCCGCCCTCGGCCGTCCGTGCCAAGCGCAGCTTGGCTGCTTTTGTCCCCGCTGTCAACAGCGCTGCGGGCAAAATGCGCTGGCGAGCTTTGCTCGCCTGGACAGCCGGGGGCGGCTGTCCCCACATGTTCCACTTCTGTCCCCACGTCGTCCGTTTGCGTATGGGCTGATGCAAACTCCGGCAAGTCCTCCCAGAAAAATTCCCGCCGGTCCACCATCTTTCCGCCGCGCATGTGGAACAGATTCACCGCAATCATGCCGTTCTCGTAGTGATAGCCGAAGACGTCGGCGTCATCGCCTTCCGCGGCTGCAATGCGCTGCCGCTCCTGCAACTGCTCTACGGTCGAAATCAGATCGCGATATCGCGCGGCGCGTTCGTACTCCTGTGCCGCAGCAGCTTGTTTCATGCGGGCGTGCAGCGATCGGCTCAAATCTGTGGGCCGGCCCTCCAGAAATAACTTCACGTCACGCACCGCTTCCTGGTAAGCCTCGGGTGTAGTCAGGTCCTGCACGCACGGGCCCAGGCAACGCCGGATGTAATACTGCAAGCAGGGCCGCGGATGGAAACGCGTTAGGTCGACCTTGCACGACGGAATCAAAAAATTGCGGTGAATCAGGTCGACGATCCGATACGCCAGGTTCGCCGGGAAATACGGGCCGTAGTAAGCGCTGCCGTCCTTGCGCAATCGCCGGGTGACGTAGACCCGTGGCCAGCGCTCGCCGAGCGTAAGCTTCACATAAGGGTAAGTCTTATCATCGCGCAGCAGGATGTTGAATCGCGGCTTGCGCTGCTTGATCAGATTGTTTTCGAGGGCCAGCGCTTCTTTGTTGTTGGCAACTACGATGTAGTCGACGTCGACCGCCTCCCGCACCAGCGTTCCGGTCTTGGCGTCTTCCCAGCGAGCTTCGTGAAAGTAGCTGGCTACACGACTGCGCAGATTCTTCGCCTTGCCCACATAGATGACGTCGCCCTCGGCGTTCTTGTAGAGATACACGCCGGGCTCGGTAGGAATGGTGCGGATTTTGGACTGCAAGTCCATCGGAGAGATCTATTCTATTGGATGGGAAATACTCACGTTGTGTTACAAAAAGGCTGATGAGTCAATATCGCGTGGCCTGGAAGTTCTGCCAACGGAGCCTGCTCTCGGCCGTTTTCATCGTAACTGTCCTATCAGATTTCGTTTCAATCCCAACTGCGGCGCAGAGCATTACCCAGACGCCGGCAGACCAGAATGTGCCGCAAGTCACCAAGTCTCCCCAGGGAAAACAGGAGGCAGCGGCGCGGGCCGCGGCGCGGGCGCCGGCTCGTCACTTCGACCGCGTGCTGATCATTGTTCTGGAAAATGTGGATTACGAGGTCGCAAGCCAGGACAAGAATTTCGCCGATCTGGCTGCACAGGGCGCGAGCTTCACGAACTTCCATGCGTTGTTTCATCCGTCGTATCCAAATTACCTGGCCATGGTGGCGGGAACGGATTTCGGTATCCACCGCCGCGGACGTTACCTGGCCGACGCGCAGGTGAATTTTCCGAACGATGCCCTCCACCGAACTATCGCCGATCGCCTGATCGCCTCCGGCCTCGACTTCAAGCAATATGCGGAGGAACTACCGAACCAGACGTGCCCGTGGCATTTCTCAGCGCAGCATGTTTCCGACAAGAGAGGGAACTACGCCCGCCGCCACGTGCCCTTCCTCAGCTTTCGCGAGGTGCAGCAGAAGTGGTGCGATCGAGTGATTGGCGTGGACTCCAGCAAATCGGACAATTTTTTTGTTCAGGACGCGCGCAAAGGTTTAGTTGCGTATTCCTTCTACACTCCCAACCTGAACCACGACGGCCACGACACCAACGCTCAGACGGCAGGCGCGTGGGTGAAGAAATTCTTGAGTGACACCTTTGGGGAAAAGCTACGGCAGGGAACGCTGGTGGTGGTTACCTTTGACGAATCGGGTGGCAATATCGACAACCGGATCTACACGCTGTTTCTTGGCGACATGGTGAAGCCTGCGGGCCAGCAGGATCCGAAGGCGCTTGCCAAGCCCTACAACCATTACAGCGTGCTGCGCACAATTGAAGAAAATTTTGGGCTTGAACCCTTGACCGCGAATGACCGCAGTGCCACGCCGATTACAGACATCTGGAAGTGATTGCCCGCGATGGTTCTAGATGTAATAATCCCTTGCAGATGGAATCTTCCGGCATGAGTAAACTGAAAAAGAAAACTTCACTCGAGACTGCGGCCCGAGTTGGAAGGTCGGTTCGGCAGCGAATCCAGCCCTCGATCACAATCGGGAGAATCCCGGTTCTGCGTCGCGCTGGTACGATTTGTGGCGGTCCTGCTGATGTCTCTAAGCGTGAGGGATTCGCGGGGTCATAGGAGCGACCCACTGCCGCTCAAATCTGAGCCAAACCATATAAAATTTCCACTCTCGTGTGTCTGGTTTGCGTTGCGACCACCCTGGTGCAGTGGTCCGACCCCGTGGTTAATCTTTCGTAACTCATTGAAAACGTATATACTTAGTATGAACACTGGAAGCACGTAAAACTGGCATTTCCCGTGCACAAGTACAGGCGGGAGTAGTTAGCAACAAGTTGTCATTCCCAGGGCATCAAATTTGCTGAATTGCGCGCCGAATCACCCGGGCGCGCTAACAAGATCGAAAACAAGGAGTTTCACCCTATGACCCGCACTTCGTTAGTCATTTGCTTGGCTGCCAGCATGGTAGGCACCGTCGGCTGCGCCAGCAAGAACTATGTCAAGTCGCAAACCACTCCGCTCATTAACAAAACCAACGAACTCGACGATCTGGCCGCAAAGAATTCCAAGGACATCAAAGACGTTGACGCGCGCGCCCAGTCCGGCATTCAGGCTGTGAACGCCAAGACTGCCGAAGTCGAGCAGAAGGCGCAGGCCGCCGGACAAACTGCCACGTCAGCCCAGCAGATGGCCGATGCCGCTAACGGCCGCGTGGGCGTGCTCACCAACACGGTCGCCAACCTCGACAACTATCATGCCGTCGCTGAGACCTCGGTTAAATTCGGTTTCAACCGAGATAACCTGACCCCGAAGGCTCAGGAAGCGCTCGATCAGCTCGCGGCCAGTATCTCTTCGACCAAGGGCTACATCATCGCGTTGGAAGGCGGAACCGATTCGGTCGGCCCGGCTGACTACAACTACGATCTCAGCCAGCGCCGCGCCAACTCGGTCATCCAATACCTGGCCACTAAGTACAACGTGCCGGCGCACAAGATCTACGTGATCGGCCTAGGCAAGGATAAGCCAGTTGAGTCCAACAAGACTTCTTCCGGCCGCGCCGACAACCGCCGCGTCGATGTGCGCCTGATGACAAACACCGTGGGCGATACCACGCAACCCAACGCCACGCCGACCACGGGCCAGAACAATCCGTCGTCGATGTAAAAAGTTTACCCTCCTCCCCGGAGGACTTCGCCAACCAGGCCGCTCAATGCCTCCCCCCGAGCGGCCTGTTTTTTTTGCGGAGCTTCCGGCTTACCTAAACGAAGCGGCCGAAGACACGTCCAATCTGCCGGAGATAATTCGGCATGCGCTTCAACACGGCAGCTTTCTTTCTTGCGGTACTCCTCAAAACCGTTGCGGCCTGGGGGCAAACGCCAGCTGCATCACAGCTCATCCATGACGTTCGTGTGTTTGACGGCGAACAGGTGCTGGAACATCGCAGCGTGCTGATAGAGGACGGCAAGATCAGCCGCATCGGTGGACCGGAACTGAAAATCACAAATGCGGAGGTAGTCGAGGGGCGAAGCCGAACGCTTTTTCCCGGGCTGATCGATGCTCACGTTCACATTCCCAACCACGCCGAGCAAGCAGCGCATCAGGCGCTTGTGCTGGGCGTCACCACTCAGCTCGACATGTTTAACGGCGGGGAGCGGCTTAATCAGATCAAAAAGATGGAAACCGAGGATCGTCCGGACCTCGCGGACGTTCGCACTGCCGGTATCGGCGCGACGGTTCCTGGCGGCCATCCTACGCAGATGGGAGGCGGGCTCATTCCGACGATTAGCAGCCCGGGGCAGGCACAGGATTGGGTTGACGCTCGCATCGCCGAAGGCTCCGACTATATCAAGATCATTCACGACGACGGGAGCACGTGGACTTGGACGACGAAGCGCGTCCCCATGCTCGACAATGGCACAATGCGGGCGCTCGTCGAAGCCGCACACAGGCGCGGAAAATTAGCCGTGGTGCACGTACTCTCCGAGCCACAGGCGCGGGATGCGATCGCAGCGGGAGCCGACGGATTGGCCCACATGTTTACGGGGGACACCGTGGGCGCGGATTTCGGTCAATTAGCTGCGAGCCATCACGTGTTCGTGATTCCGACTCTTTCCACCATATATTGGGATTGCGGAAAATCGGAAGGCCCAGCCATCCTCCTAGATCCGCATCTTGGCCCACACATCGGTGATGAATGGCGAAAGTCGATGGACGTGCCAAAACCAGATGCAAGCAAGAATCATTTTTGTAACGGCACGGACCAGGGCATTCACCAACTTATCGCGGCCCATGTTCCAATTTTGACGGGAACGGACGCTCCGATTCCCGGCACAACGTACGGGGCTTCTGTGCACGGCGAAATGACGCTCCTAGTACGTGCTGGACTCACTCCGCTTCAGGCACTCGCTGCCGCGACGTCAGCACCAGCCGCGTGTTTTCATCTAGCCGACCGCGGATGGATTCGTCCCGGTATGCGAGCCGACATGGTCCTAGTCGATGGTGATCCGACCTCTGACATTCAGGCCACACGCAACATCGTGGCCGTGTGGAAGCGTGGCGTTCGGGTCCAGCGCTAATCTCGGTCGCGATAACTTTCATTCAACAACATTGCGCGGGGGCGAATACGATTTTGGTATGACCTCGGTGACCTTCTTCCGGCGTTTGTTGCTTGCGATGTCCGCGCGGTGTTGCCGTGGGCACTGTGCGGCCCTGCAACGCGGTCTTTCACTGTGGAAATTTTCATTGTAAGGATGAATGGCTCAGAATTACCTTTGGGGCGTTTTTGCAGTGCGCCTGCTCATCGTCAGGCGATCGCCGAGCGTGCAACCGCTGAATCGCCGGTCAATTTTGCAGCGACTGACTCGCGGCAGGCTGCTTTGAGATAACCGGCAGGCGATGGGTGGGATCGAGTTGATTCAGTTCCTCCACCAGGGCGGAAAAATTCTCTGCGTCGCGCTCAATAACGATCAGATCGCATAACTCTTCGAATCGTCGCATTGGGTCACCGTTTGTCACAACACTTAGGTGCGACAGGCCCGGCAAGCAGTGCTACAGGGAACCCTTGAGTGGGGCGTAAATCTTCTCGGTTAACCCGCCGCCCAATACCTGAGCGGCCCAGAGTCAAAACCGCAACCCATGCTAGTCCGCGGTCTCTGGGAAGGGACTGATCCTGTTCGGCCCTGTCAAAAGGTTGTCGTTGGCTAAGGGGAGCCGGGATTGAGCGTAGAATGGCTGCGTTTTTTCAAGTCCAAGGCCCTGCTCAGGCATGAAACAGATGAGAATGGAGGAGCTATGAAGTAGTACGTGCCTGTGCTGTTCCTGGTGCTCGTGGCGGCGGTGCGTCACTAGAGAAGTCAGCACTATCCGAATGGTTTGGAATCGCGTAACCGATCTGGGTGCGACGGAGTTGCACCCCCATGCACCAAAGGCCTGACCGTTTTCTTCGCGCCAGTTTGAAAGGTACAATTGCTTCGCGGCTCGAACTGTTGTTTCCATGTCTGCGGTTGCTCTACATTACCGACCCGATATCGATGGGCTTCGAGCCATCGCAATAATTTCCGTGCTCCTGTTTCATGCGTCTCCCGATCGCTTGCCTGGAGGATTTGTCGGCGTCGATATATTTTTCGTTATCTCCGGCTTCTTGATCTCGGGCATCATCCTTAAGGATCTTCAGAGCGGTAATTTCAGTTTTTCTGATTTTTATGCCCGACGGGTTGGGAGGATCTTTCCCTCCCTCCTGCTGGTACTAACCGTCTGCTTGGTATTCGGTTGGTTCGTACTGCTCCCCGACGAATTTGGGCAACTAGCGAAGCACACGGTCGCCGGGGCAGCCTTCACGTCTAACTTGCTTTTGTGGCACCAGTCCGGCTACTTCGACGCGGCTGCACGATCGAAGCCCCTGCTGCATCTCTGGTCTCTGGGAATCGAGGAGCAGTTTTATATTCTGTGGCCGCTTTTGCTTGCGTTGTTCTGGAAACACACGAAAAGGATCCTTCCAGTAATCTGCCTACTTGCGTTGGCGTCTTTCTCACTGAACGTGATCTTAGTCAGTAGAGTGCCGAGCTTTACGTTCTACTTTCCAATTACCCGCATCTGGGAACTATTGATTGGTGGTGCGCTCGCTCAGTTCACGCTGGAGCGCGGAACGCTCCGATCGCCAACCGTAAACAACTTATTTGCGGGGATCGGAAGCTTACTAATTGCTATTTCTTTACTGGTTATCAGTGAGAGCAGAGCTTTTCCGGGTTGGTGGGCATTGCTCCCCACGTTGGGAACAGCGCTCCTTATCGGTGCTGGTTCTCAAGCCTGGATTAATAGGAAGTTGCTAGCGGCTCCTGCTTGTGTCTTCATAGGCCTTATAAGCTACCCGCTGTACTTGTGGCATTGGCCGATGTTGGTGTACCTGAAACTTGTCGCTGACTCAGATTTTGCTTTCTCTCCTGGGCGTCTCAAGGTTCTCACGGCTGGCAGCCTAGTAATCTCTGGGGCTCTGGCCTGGGCCACATGGCGTTTCTGGGAGTCGCCACTTCGTGATCCGAATCGCATGCCGCGGCGTCTCAGAGTGCAGGGATTGGTTTCGGGCATGGCCGTTGTCACCGTCTTTGGGGCGCTTTCGGTGGTCAACGTCATAACACCAAGACTCGAAAACCCCTACGTGATGAGGATTGTCCAAGCATTGGGCGATTGGAGCTATCCTTCTGGCGACAACTTTATGAAGTCTGTTTTTGTCGTTCACGAGGTCCGCTCTCGATCAGACCGAGTAACTCTGTTCGTGGGGGACTCGCATATCGAGCAGTATTGGCCTCGTGTGAAAGCTGCAATTCAGGACAATCCATATCTGGCGTCTGCAGTTTTTGCGACGAGCGGTGGCTGCCTGCCGTTGCCCAATCTCAATCAAACCAAACCGGGAATGACCTGTCCAGAGTTCTACAACTACTGGACTGCGGAAGCGAACAGGAAAAATGTCAGCACGGTTGTCATCGGTGCCGCGTGGGAATTCTACTTCATCGGTGAATACCCGGACCGCTCTGGACCCCCTAACCCGCTCAGCATCGCGGGAAGACCAGCGGACAGCGGGGATGTGGCAGAGGCCTGGGCAGATTTCGAGCGCGATGTTGCCTCATTGGTACGATCCGGCAAACGAGTTGTCCTTTTGTCGTCAAGCCCAGCCTCACCTGCCTTAAATCCGCGTGGCATGTTCAGAAGGTTTAGTGGTTTAAACAAGCCTCGCCCTCTTAATAGAGCCGAGTTCAATCACTTCATTGCGCCGATTGAAGATAAGTTGATTCAGATCGCGTCAAGAACTGGCGCGACTGTAATTCGTCCGGCTGATTATTTCTGCAGGGCTGAAGTCTGTCCGGCAACAGATGTTGACGGGGCGCCAATCTATAAAGATGCAGACCACTTGAGACCTGCCTCCGCAGTGAAAAGAGCTGTTTTCATCGACGACACGCTGCGCCCCTAATTTGAGTATTACCAGCCCCGCTCGCCCAGTTCATAGGACAACGAAAGAGCCTAGGGGTTTGTTTTCTTCAGCGAGGCTGGAGTTCCGTTGCCCCGATCCAGTGTGCCTGCGGGGAAGCTTACATGAGATCCTGGAACGATCCGGTCGTGAAAAAGTGTGGGTTCCACGCCTTCCGGAGATTTCGGACACGCACATACGAAAGGAGCGCCTCACGGAACTGCTGTTGTGATTTCGGCGGCACACTTCTTGAATGGCATTAGGGACAAGTACACTCTTGAAGGCCATCAAGCGGATGTCGAATTCTGGAAGGCGACGGCAGAGCAAGCGGGGCTTGGTTTCCACATGCCCATCGTGGCCGAAATTGCCAGTTGCACCGATTGCACCCCCAAAACTGAGGTGCTTGAGAGGATGGTGCGCCCTGAGAGATTCGAACTCCCGACCTTCTGGTTCGTAGCCAGACGCTCTATCCAGCTGAGCTAAGGGCGCAAGATTGCAACTATAACGGAGGCAAACGGATCGAACGAACTGGCGAACGCTCATCCCCGCTCGACTGATCCGACGATGCGCAATCTATGCGCAAATTCGACGACTAGTAGAAAAATCATTGTAGCGTTTCCCCGGCAGAGCGGCAACCTCTGTGGGTTCTTGAGTGTAACGTCCCTTACAACGCGAGAGTGGAGAAAACACGTCGGGAGTATTTAAGGATGAGTCATTTTTTCTGGCCTTACCAACTGATCGAATTCTTCGCCGGTAAGATATCCCAGCTTAAGCGTCGCTTCGCGCAAGCTTGAGTGGTCGACGTGGGCGGTGTGGGCGATCTGAGCTGCTTTGTCGTAGCCGACCTTCGGCGCTAATGCCGTTACCAGCATCAGTGAGTTCTTTACGTACCAGTCCACCTTGGCGCGATCCACCTCAATGCCTTTGAGCATATATTCGACGTAGCCGTGGCAGGCGTCGGTGATGAGCGTGACCGAGTGCAGGAAGTTGTAGATGATGACCGGTTTGTAGACGTTGAGCTCGAAGTTTCCTTGCGAGCCGGCGAATCCCACAGCGGCAGTTGCGCCGTGGACTTGCACGCAGACCATGGTCATGGCTTCGCACTGCGTCGGATTGACTTTTCCCGGCATGATGGATGACCCCGGCTCATTCTCGGGGATTGAGAGTTCGCCGAGACCACAACGCGGTCCGGAAGCCAGCCAGCGAATGTCGTTTGAGATTTTCATCAGCGAGGCGGCCAGCGTTTCCATCGCTCCCTGCGCGAAGACGATTTCGTCATGAGCCGAAAGGGCGGCGAACTTGTTGCCGTGGGAGCGGAAGGGAAGTCCCGTGAGTTCAGCGATCTTTTTGGCGGCGCGCTCGGCGAATTCCGGATGCGTGTTCAGCCCTGTGCCCACGGCCGTGCCGCCGATGGCGAGATCGTAGAGTCCTTCCAGCACTTGCTCCAGGCGGCGGATGTCGCGCTCGAGCAGGCTGGCCCAGCCTCCGAACTCCTGGCCGACGGTCAAAGGCACGGCGTCCTGCAGGTGAGTGCGGCCAATTTTCACGATGCTCTCGAATTCTTTGGCCTTGGCGGCGATGGCATCGCGGACGGACTTGATTGCCGGAATCAGAGCATTCTTTACCCGTTCCGCGGCGGCGATGTGCATAGCCGCTGGGAAAGTGTCGTTGGATGACTGCGACATGTTGACGTGATCGTTGGGATGGATCGGCTTCTTCGATCCCATCTCGCCGCCAGCAATCTCGATGGCGCGATTGGAGATGACCTCGTTCACATTCATGTTGGTCTGGGTGCCGCTGCCGGTCTGCCAGATGCGGAGGGGGAACTGGTCGTTGAGCTTGCCGGCGATCACTTCGTCGGCGGCTTGCACGATCAGCTTGGCTTTGTCCGCGGGAAGTTTGCCCAGATCCTGATTCACCAGCGCGCAAGCTTTTTTGAGGATGCCGAAGGCGCGGATCAACTCGGGCGGCATGGTGTCGCGGCCGATGTTGAAGTGCAGAAGCGAGCGCTGCGTCTGCGCACCCCAGTAGACGTTCGCCGGGACTTCGATCTTGCCCATGCTGTCGGATTCAATGCGGGTGCGGGTGGCGGGCTCGGTAAGGGTAGACATGATGGAACTCCTGTACGTCGGGGCCAGAGCGAGAGGCGGCAGGCCTGTCGGCGCGGGAATAATGAACCGAGTATTATACGGCGGCATGAAGGGCAAACCCTACAGCGCAATCAGTCTGCCTCACACCCTTTTCAAAATACGCGAAGGAGGGCACCCACGCTCCTCTAGCATTCGCGCGTGCTAGAATCTCGGTTTCTGAGTTGCGCTCGAACCCTCGTCGCCTCGACCGACTCCGCCGTCAATTCCATGCCTAAGTCCCTGGCCGCCGAAGAACTCGAGACCCTTCCGAAGGTGAAGACCGTGCCTGGTCCGGAGATGCAGACGGACGTTCTGGTTATCGGGGCGGGGCCGACCGGGCTGGCTTGTGCCATCGAGGCGCAGAAGATCGGGCTCAAGGTCATCCTTCTCGACAAGGGGTGCCTGGTCAACTCGCTGTTTCACTATCCGGTGAGCATGTCGTTTTTCACCACGCCGGAGTTGCTGGAGATTGGCGACATTCCGTTCACTACGGCCCAGCAGAAGCCCACGCGGGAAGAGGCGCTCGAGTACTATCGCAAGGTTGCCGAGTATTACCACCTCGATCTTCGCCAGTACGAGTGGGTCAAGACGGTGTTGGGCAAGGATGGAAACTTTGCCATCACCGCGACCGATCGCGCGGGGCGACCGCATGACTACCGTACCAAGAAAGTTATCGTTGCTACTGGCTATTACGACATGGCGAACCAGCTCTGCATTCCGGGCGAAGACCTGCCCAAGGTCTCGCACTATTATGGCGAGCCTCATCCTTATTTCGATACGGACGTGGTGGTGATTGGCGGCAAGAATTCTGCCGCGATTGCGGCGCTCGATTTATGGCGGCACGGAGCCCGAGTCACTCTGGTGCACCGCGAGGCCCAGATCCACCATCATGTGAAGTACTGGATCAAGCCCGACATTGAGAACCGCATCAAGAACGGAGAGATCGAGGCTTACTTCAATAGTTCCGTTCAGGAAATTGGGATCGATCATGTGGCGCTGCGAACGCCGAGCGGTGCGGTACGGCTGAAGAACGATTTCGTCCTCGCGCTGATCGGCTACCATCCCGATTATGACTTTCTGCGCAGCATGGGAATTGAGTTGTCGGACCCGCAGTGCCGTCCGGTGTGCGATCCGGTCTCGCTGGAGAGCAATGTGCCGGGAATTTATGTTGCAGGAGTGATTGTAGCGGGGTCGCGGACCAACGAAATTTTCATTGAGAACGGGCGCTTCCACGGCAAGCAAATCGCCGAAGACTTGAAGCTCAAGCTCAAATTGCGCCCCGAGTGACACCCTTGACTTTGCCGTCGCGGGACAGCCGAGGCGGCTGTCCCTACGTGGGTGAAAAGCAAACCCCGGGATTTCTCCCGGGGTCTGGAAGGAGGAATTGAACTCAGGCCGTCTTGGATAGGAGCCGGCGGCGAATCAGGCCACCGATACCTACCAAGCCCGTTCCCATCAAGCCCAGGCTGCCGGGCTCGGGCACCACGGTTGCGAACCCCGTGATGTCGCTGCAATTCGAGCCAGAGGCGGTGCAGAAGTGAAGCCCAACGCCGGTGAACTGACTCGCGCTAAGGCCGGTGGCAGTGAGCGTAAAAGTAACCGTGTCAGCGCTGACGACTCCGCCGCCTTGTCCCTGGACGTTGGCGAAATCGAAAGCAAACGTCCCGAACATACTGATGTTCTGGGACGTCCTCAGCTGTTGAAAGTCAAGCCCAGAAAACGAGCCGCCACCAGTCAAGGCAGCACTGAGGTTGCTCACGCTGGAGAGTGAGAGGCCGGTCGGTCCGTTGAACGCGATATCTCCGCCATTCAACTTGACGGAGAAGCCGGTGTTCATGGAAATAGTAACGTCGACCTGGTTGGATCCGGCGTCAGCAATGGTGACCGTACCAATCGTTCCCGAGATTCCGAGGTTATTTGCGGACAGGTTAAAGGTGATTGAATCTGCGGACGCCATTGGCGACATGGCCAAAGCGGCTGCAATACAAAAAATCGGTAGCACAACTTTTAAACTGGTGATTCTCAAGGCGCAATTCTCCATATACGACGAAGTTGTTCCCCCAACAATTACGGTCTTAGTAGCGCACGGCAAGGGCCAAACGGCGGTCAGTGCGCAACTTTAAGATATGTCCGTATTCAATTGATTCTACAGAGTTATCTTGCCATTCATTGTGACGTGGTAGGGAACCCGTCCCGACAGAACTGAAAAATTCTGCAGTTCTCACCATTTCCTTGGGCAAGTCTCTCAATCCTCCAGGCGGCCTTGGATGCTGAAGTGGTTTTGGAGGTTGGGGGCAAAAATATTTGCGGAGCGTTATTGGTATGTTATGTGCGTCGGTCACGCGGCGGTCCCATGGAACCACAGCCGGAGCGCGGTCTCGCCTCCATTTCAGTCTCGTCGTATTTGCGGCTGTTGCGCGGGAACCGCAATTTCCGCCGCATCTGGCTGGCGCAGATCGTCAGCGAGATTGGCGACTGGTTTTATACGCTCTCGATCTACACGCTGCTGCTGCAGTTGACCGGGCACGCCGGGTCAGTGGCGTTGGCCCTGGTTCTGCAGGTGTTACCGCAAACGTTCGTAGGGCCGACAGCGGGAGTGGTGAACGACCGGCTTCGGCGGAAGCATGTGATGATCGCGGCCGACCTGGTGCGCTTTGCGGTCGTGCTGTCGATGTTATTCGTGCGTTCGCGGTCGATGGTTTGGCTGGTTTATCCCTTGCTGCTGGCCGAAACCACGATGGCCGCGTTTTTCGAACCGGCCCGCAGCGCGGTGATTCCCAACGTTGCGAGCGAAGATGAGGTCTTAATTGCGAACACGCTGTCCTCGGCAACCTGGTCGGTGAACTTGCTGATTGGAGCCTCGGTCGGAGGGGTGGTAGCGGCTTTCTTTGGACGCGACACGGTTTTCATTCTGAACGCGCTGTCATTTCTGACGTCTGCGTTGCTGATCAGCGGAACGCGTTTTGCCGAGCCCCATGCGGAATCCGCTGCGCCGCTTCGGCCGCGTGATCTCGTCGACTATTCCCCGGTGCTGGAAGGGATTCGGTATATCCGCAGTCATCCGACTTTGTTGCCGGCGGTCTTTGCGAAGGCCGGGGAATTAATGGTGGGACCGAGTTGGGTAATCTTTACGGTGATGGGAGCGCGCGAGTTTGCCGTGCGCGGGCACGGCATCGACACTGCCGGCGGAGCCATGTTGGGAATGAGCATCCTGCTTGGCGGGCGCGGCCTGGGGGCGATGGTGGGACCGCTGTTTGCGGCGCGGTGGGCCGGACGGAGCGACAACCGACTCCGGCTCGGCATTCTCTTCGGCTACCTTACGATTGCGGCTGGCTACGGCTTGCTGGGCGCCAGCCGCAGCGTGTGGATGGCCGCCGCCTGCGCCATGTTGGCGCATGCGGGAGGCTCGACGGTGTGGGTGTTCTCTACGACGCTGTTGCAGCTTCATACCGACGACCGCTTTCGCGGGCGCGTATTTTCTGCGGACCTTGGCCTGGCCAGCTTCACCTTTGCCACCACCGCTTATTTGTGCGGCCGCTTATTGGACCGGGGAATTTCCGCGCGGACCCTGGCAACCGGCACGGGCCTCCTGATGCTGATTCCAGCCGCAGTCCTCGCGTTCGCGCTGCACGCCGCGCGCAACAGGCAGAGCCGTGTTGTTTCGTCGCTGCCCTAGCGCATGGCTTGCGAGACAGCGCGGCCGAGGGGTAGTCTTGTGCGGCAAGAGAAATTGCGGCGTGAGCTCTGCGTTTCGTCCCGATAAAGCCGTAAGCTCACCGAATGACCATCCATGCCTCTGAGTGCCATTAGTCCTACAAGTTCGAGTTCCGGTATGTTTCCGGTTCTGAAGTTCGTGCAGGGCAGCGAACAGAAGGATCTGGTGATGGCGCGAACGCCCTTCACGGTGGGACGGAAAGTGGATAAGGATCTGGTGATCGCGGACCCGCGGGTGTCGCGGGACCACGCGCAGATCAGCCAGGAAGGCCAGGAATTTTTCCTCGAAGATCTTGGAAGCAAGCATGGCACGTTCGTGAACGGGGAGCGCGTCCAGCGCCAGAAACTGGAGCGGGGCGACCGGTTGGAGTTTGGGGCGCGCGATTCCGCCTACGTTCTATTCAATCCCGCACAGGCTACTTCCAACACGGCGCGGGAATTTCTCAGCCAGATCTCGGGCATTCAGATCAAGCAGGAAGCGACAGACCTGGAAAAATTGACGTTATTTCTGGAGGCCGCGCGCAAGCTTAATACGGCGGGGGTGCTTGACGAGATTCTGATGACGATGCTCGACGTTACTCTGCAGCTGACGAGCGCCGAGCGCGCGTTTGTGTTCCTCAAGGACGAAGAAGGAAAACTCCGGCTGGCTGCGGGGCGCAATTCCAAGAAGGAGCCGCTGCTTGACGACAAGACGATCTCGCATTCCATCTTGGGAGAATCGCTGCGATCGAACTCAGAGTTTCTGTTGACTGACACCAGCCGGTCTCTCGATCTTGCGGGGCGGCAGAGCATTGTGGCGTATGACTTAAGGACGGTGGTGTGCATTCCCCTGCGGAAGATGCAGGTGCAATCGACGCGCGATGCACAAACGCCGGTGCCGGACTCGAATGCGGCCGAGGCGATGGGAGTGCTTTACGTGGATTCGCGGTTTGCCTCGCGCGACATTATCGGAGTGAGCCAGGACATTCTGCACGTGATCGCGACCGAAGCGGCGTCGCTCATCGAAAATGCGCGGCTGGTGCAGGCGGAGGAGGCGGCGCGCCGGTACCAGCAGGAGTTGAGCATCGCCGCCAGCATCCAACAGCGTCTGATGAAGGTGAAGATTCCGGAAGTGCCGTTTGCCAAAATGGACGGCAGAAACCTGCAGTGTAAAGAAATCGGCGGAGACTTCTACGACGCCGTGAACACCAAGGATGGGCTTGCGGTCGTGCTGGCCGATGTTAGCGGAAAGGGAGTTTCCGCGGCGTTGCTGGCCTCGACGTTACAGGGAATGATCTATTCACAATTGATCGCCGGCATGTCTCTGATGGAAGTGGTGACTGCGGTGAACCGGTTCTTCACCGAGAAAATGGGTGGAGAGAAATATGCGACGTTGCTACTGGTGCGCCTGCGCCGAGATGGCGAACTCGAGTACGTAAATTGCGGACACGTGCAGCCGCTTCTGGTGTGCGGAGGAGAGGTGATACGTCCGCCGCACGGAAATGTGCCGGTTGGCTTGTTGCCTGATGCGACTTTCGAGAGCGCGCGCTGTCAAATGAAATCCGGCGACCGCTTTATTCTGGTGACCGACGGCGTTACCGAAGCGGAAAATGGCGCCGGCGATTTTTTTGAAGACTTCCGGCTCGAAGCGGCGGCGGTAAAGTCGCCCACGCTGGAGGGAATTTTTTCGTCGGTCACGGAATTCTGCGCCGGGAATCCTCTCAGTGACGACTGCACAGTGGTGGAATTGTGGTACACCAGCGTGGACGATTCCAACAACTAAATACCTTTGCTTCGCTAAAATCTGTTACTCCACTGTGACGGTATAGTCTGTTCCTTCCCAGCGATTTTCGTTTGGCCAGAAAAATGTAAAGACGGCTTGTGCGCCAGGGGGCAGCGAAGCAGTCGGTACGTCGAGAATATAGATGCCGAGGCCAGTGTCCCTCGCATCGGTGTCGTGTGTCGACTTCCATCCGTCGACGGTCCAGTGCACGCGGCCTGGGCTGCAGAGCACGATGCGGAGGGTCTTGTTTCTGGGAATGCTGCGGGTTTTGTTATTAAACCTCCACCCGAAGATTTGCCGCACGTGTTTATCAACCAGATAACGCTTCACGGTCTGGGGAGGCTGGTCAAAGATCTTGTTGTCGCGGATCGAGCGGCGCAGCTTTATGTATTCGGAGTGGGCCCAAACCAGCGGGCATGCCGACCCCGTAGGCTTTCCGCGGAAAAGTTCGAGCGAGGGAATGTCGGAGGCGTCCCAGACCTGTTCGGGAAGCAGGCGGCTGTCCTCGGCGGTCGAATTTTCCATGACGGTGAGCATCGCCTCAGCTTCATCGCGATGGCCACCGGCCAGCGCGTAGTGTCCGCGTTCGCCGGCGAGCAAGGGCCACGGGCGGCCAATGCCTGTTCCATCGAAGGCGGAGCCATCTTTGTGTTCGCCGTAACCATCGCCATTGTAGCGATACCAGCACGGGCCTTGGGGCAATTCGACTGCCAGCAGGGCGTCGATGGCGCGCAGCGTATTCAGGATACGAGGATCGTCGGGAGCGCGAAGTCCGAAGCGAACCAGCGCGAGTGCGTCAGGGCTGATGATGTGATAAGCGCGTTCGCCATCCGAACCCGGCGGCTGGTTCTTAATAGGAACGAATCCCTGCGTGGGTGAGGCGGCGCCGTCGGTGCTGGGCGGAGCAATGCGCACATAGTAGCCCGGGATGCCAAGTTGTTGCGCGAGATCGCCTCCGGTGGCGTATACCCAGCGCTCGATATTGTCGTTCCATGCGTCGGCGGCATCGCGCATGGTTTGCGCCTGGTCGCGGTGCCCAGTGAGGTCGGCAATGTCAGCACCCGCCAGCAGCGCGGAGATTTCAGCGGCGAGGGTGAACGGCGAGTAACCGGCGTCTTCTTCCCAGCGATCCTGTTGCGTAACCGGTCCGTTGCGAAGAATGAAACTGGCGGCCTTGCGGACCATCGGCCACCAGCGGTCGAGCCTGCCTAAGGCTTCCGGTGTTTCGCGACGGAGCAGATCGAGCAGAAGAATGGGAAACGCGGTCTCGTCCATCTGGATGCCGCTCCAGTAAGGACGTCCGTCGAGCCAAAGATTTTGCGCCCAGTTTCCCTCGGCTTCCTGTGTGGCCTCAAGGTAGCGCAGAACGCGGATGGCATCGCCGACGGCTCCCGCGGCCAGCAGAGCGCCCGCGGTTTCGACCAGGTCGCGCGGCCAGACCAGATGATATCCGCCAAGGTCTTCGTCACCTTTGTTGAAGCCCCAGGGAATGGACAGGCTGGCGATGATACCGCCAAGAAAATCCTTCGACTCGTGCGTGCGCAGGACGGCCGTCGATGCGCGATAAAGATCACGCTGCCGCAACGGTTCGTCGAGTTTGATTAGAGTAGTTTGCCAGTTCCGCCACTGCGAGACGTAGTGCTGGCGAATGTCCGCAAAGTCCTCGAACAGCGTGGACCGCGCCTGCTGACCGGACTCGGTCCACATGGATCCGAAACCGAGAGCGAGGACGAATTCACCCTTGCAGGCGGCGAGATCGATCTCTCCCGTGAAAGCGATGTTGCCGTTTTCCGCGCGACCGTATTCCCACTCCATCTCGAAATGCTGAGAAAGGTCTTGCCAGCCATCGGAGACACCGACGAATCCAACCGAAGTCTTCCTCCATGGAACAGAGGATGCGAACGACAGAGTGGTGTCATGATGTTCCGCAAAAAACATGGGGTAGCCCTTGTAGTCGCCGATCCACCCGGTGTTGCCATATCCGCAGTTCGCCAGGTGCGGCGAGAGCAAAGCATAAAGGTGGTAGTCGGAGAGTTGGCCTTGCAGCGGCTCGAAGCGGACTTTCTGCAGAACCACGTTGCGGTAGGGGTCAGTAAGGATCTCCTTCAAAATGCGGTAGCGTCCGCTGTTGCAGGTGTTCGTTAGTTCATATGCGGGAATCCCGGGCTCGAAAGCGCGGTTTTCGAACTTGCAGTGACGCTTCTCCTCAGAAAAGAAATCACGGCCGTTGGTAACAATGAATCCCATGTCGCGGGTGCATGCCTGGTCGACCCGGGGAAAGTAAACTTCGTTAAGAATGCCATGGCTCAGGGTAAACCAGACTTTGCTGTGCTGGTTGAGGGCGGTGCCGAAGCCCATCTTGGCGCTCGATGTCCAACGCGGAGGAATGCCAGGCCAGCCCGGAGCAAATTGTGCGGGAGAATCACTCATGGAGATTTTGTCCTCTAGCCGGTGGGGCGTTCCCCGACGAAATGACAAAGCTATTACAAGTTGAGACTCGATCTTCTACGGTGGTGGTCATCAAATAGTTAGCGGCCCTGAGCTGGGCAGATTGCAACTAAACATATAGCATCCAAATACAAATCGGGGATAATAGACCACGAGCGCGGATACATGAATGTACTAGATGCACGAGCGGCACTGATAGTAGCAGCGTTGTGGGCCTGTTGCGCACTCTCGCCGGCGGCGCGGGCCGAAGATGCTTCGCTGGACACTGGCACGGCGCTGGATCGAGGGTTTTCCGGTCTCTACAATCTCGACTTCGCGGGTGCACAAAAAGACTTCGCATCGTGGCAGCAATCGCATCCCGATGACCCGGTCGGCCCGGTGAGCGAAGCGGCAGGCTTTCTGTTCTCGGAGTTCAACCGGCTTGGGGTGCTGGAGGCGCAATTTTTTGAGAACGATGCGGCATTCGACAAGCGTCCAAAGGTGACCCCCGATCCGGTAGTACGAACGCATTTTATGGCTGCCATCGGACAAGCCCAGAATCTTTCGCGGCAGCGGCTGGCCCAGGACCCCAAAGATCGAGACGCCCTGTTTGCCCTTACTCTTTCATCGGGCCTGCAGGCCGATTACGCAGCGCTTATCGAGAAGCGCAACCTGGCGTCGCTGCACTACGCGAAGGAAGCGTCGGTATCAGCGCAGGAACTGCTGGCGGTTTGTCATGATTGTTACGACGCGCTGGTCGCGACGGGCTTCAGCAAATACATTATCGGGAGCATGGCAGCGCCGGTGCGATGGGTGCTTCGCTTGGGAGGGCTTTCAGCGGACAAGCAAGGCGGAATTGACGACTTGCAGAAGACTGCCGCTCACGGACATTATCTGGCGCCGTTCGCGCGAATCCTGCTGGCGATCGCGTACGTGCGGGAGAAAGATAAGCCGCAAGCGCTGCAGTTGCTCACCGGATTGCGGCAGCAGTTTCCGGCAAATACGCTTTTCCCTCGCGAGATCGCACATCTGCAAGCGTCCCACTAGCGAACGCAGAGCTTCTTCTACTTTACCTGGCCACAAAATCGCTGATGATCGCGGTCATTCATCAGAAATTTACCCGTTTGTAACTCTCCTGTAACACTGCGCCGATAGAACGAACACATCTGTTCAAGGAGGAATCTTCTACTCTATGCGCAAAATCGTGCTGCTGTTAGTGTGTGTCCTTCTGGCCTTGCCGGTCGTAGGGCAGACCACGCTGAACGGGGCAGGCGCTACGTTTCCTTATCCCATCTACTCGAAGTGGTTTAGCGAATACCACAAACTTCATTCCGACGTCGAAATTAATTATCAGTCGATCGGCAGCGGCGGAGGCATTCGCCAGGTAACCGCCGGGACCGTGGATTTCGGCGCCAGCGATATGCCGATGACCGACAAGCAACTGCAAGAAGCCAAGAGAACGATACTGAATATTCCAACCGTGTTGGGCGCGGATGTGCCGGCTTATAACGTTCCCGGCGTAAGCGGCGACCTGAAGTTTACGCCTGAGGCATTGGCAGGGATTTTCCTCGGTAAGGTTACCAAATGGAATGACAAAACGATTGCCGCAGCGAATCCCGGCGTGAACCTTCCTGACAAAGACATCATCGTGGTGCATCGCTCGGATGGCAGCGGAACCAGTTTCATCTGGACGGACTATCTTTCCAAAGTCAGCCCCGAGTGGAAGAGCCAGGTGGGCGCCGATACCTCGGTGAAATGGCCGGTGGGAATGGGAGGAAAAGGAAACGAAGGCGTAGCAGGCTTTGTTCGCCAGTTGCAGGGCTCGATCGGATACGTTGAGCTGATCTATGCCGTGCAGAACAAGATTACTTACGGCAGCGTGCGAAATTCCGCGGGGAACTTCGTGAAGGCATCGCTGGAAGGCGTAACAGCGGCGGCTGCTTCGGCTCCTAAGATGCCGGCGGATTTCCGGGTTTCGATCACGAATGCTCCGGGAAAAGATGCGTATCCGATTTCCAGCTTCACCTGGCTGCTGATTCCGGCCCAGTCGAAGGACGCGGCGAAGGGCAAGATCCTGGCTGACTTTTTGAACTGGATGGTAACCGACGGCCAGAAGATGACCTCCGAGCTGTCCTACGCTCCGCTGCCGGACAATGTTGTGGCGAAAGTGAAGGACGCGATCAAGCAAGTCAAATAAGTCAACGCCCCAGCGGGACAGTGCTCATCGCAGGACAAAAAAGGAGAGAGACATGAAGTCTGCGTGGAAGTTGTGTGCAATTCTGTTCCTGGCGACAGGGCTGGTCGGGCAAACCAGCACCGCGCCCAAACCCAGGAAAAGACCGGCAGCCGAGACGGTGACGGCGGCTGATGTCCAAGCTTTGAAAGATGCGATCGCACAGCAACAAGCGGCGTTGGCGCAGCAGCAACGACAGATTCAGGAACTGCGCGACGAACTGCACTCTAAGGATCAGGCCGCGCAACAGGCACAGTCTGCCGCCACCGATGCCGCCAGCAGGGCGGATGCCGCCCAGGCGCAAGCCACGCAGCAACAGGCGGCGGTCACCGAATTGAAGAGCGATGTGACGGATCTGAAGAGCAACCTGGCCAGCACCGTAGTGACCGTGCAGGAAGCGCAGAAGTCGGCCTCCGGACCACCCACGGCGATTCACGTCAAAGGAATCACAATCACTCCCGGCGGCTTTCTGGCGGCTGAAACAGTTTGGCGGCAACGCGCCATAGGTGCGGACATCAACACGCCTTTTAACTCCATACCGCTCCCCGGCAGCTCGACCTACAACGTCTCGGAGTTCTTTGGTTCCGGACGCCAGTCGCGAATTTCCATGCTGGCGGAAGGTCGTCTGAAGGGCGCAAAGTTGACCGGTTACGTGGAAGCAGATTTTCTCTCAGCCGGTGTGACTTCCAACAACAATGAAAGTAACAGCTATACGCTACGGCAGCGGCAAGCGTGGGGCCAGGCCGCGACGGACAGCGGTTGGAGCGTGACCGGTGGACAGATGTGGAGCCTGGTTACCGAGACCAAGCATGGCGTGGACAATCGGACTGAAGCGCTGCCCATGACCATCGATCCGCAATATACGGTCGGCTTCAGCTGGGCACGGCAATACGGCTTGCGCGTGGCAAAGAACTTCGGCAACAAGGTGTGGATCGCGGTGTCGGCGGAAAATTCGCAGGCGACCCTGACCTCGCATAACAACGCGGCTAACTTTTTAGTGGGGACGGCTGGAGTCGGCGGCGGTCTTTACAACCTCAATGCCAACTACTCGTTTAATCCGGCGCCGGATCTGGTCGCGAAGCTTGCCTTCGAGCCTGGGTTTGGACACTACGAAATTTTCGGCGTGTATAGCCGCTTCCGGGATCGCGTCTTTCCTTGCGAAGATATCGCTGCAACCACCCTTTGTGGCAGCGCCGTCAAAGCCGGTCCGAATGCTACTGGAGCCTTCAATTCGTCCAAGGATGGCGGAGGCTTTGGCGCCAACGTACGCTGGTCGTTTGCACACAAGCATGTCGATGTGGGAGCGCATGGCTTTGGCGGCAGCGGAGTGGGCCGCTATGGCACGGCGGGACTGTCTGACGTTGCCGTACACCCCAATGGCTCGCTTTATCTGATCAAGAGCTTGCAAGGTCTAGGGACTCTCGAGTTCCACTATCCGAAGTTCGATATCTATTTCAATGGCGGTGCGGAGTATGCTGGCCGCGCGGCGAACTTTGATCCAGTCCAAAAGAAGTACGTCGGCTACGGATCGCCGCTCTTCGCCAATACGGGCTGCCTGACCGAGACTGGACCAGGAGCAGGCGGGTTTGCTCCGGGCGCTCTTGCCAACTGCACGGCTGACAGCCGCGTGGTCATCGAAGCAACTGGGGGAGCGTGGTTCAAGGTGTACGACGGAGCCAGAGAGAAACTGAATTGGGGACGAATCCAGTTTGGTCCGCAATACTCGGTCGTGATCCGCAACGCCTGGAGCGGTGCAGGCGTCCCGAGCCAGGTGCAGGGAGTCGACAATATGCTGTTCACGTCTTTCCGTTACTACTTGCCGTAACGGCCGGCTGAGCAGCAGGCTTAACAGTACCGGCACTTGGACAGAACTTAACTGCCCAGGCGCCGGTTTTTTGCTTCGGCACCATGTTCGTTGCCGGCTCACTGCAGTTTCCTGGAATGTTTTATACTGATGTTCCCGTAACGAGTCAGGGCTTCGCTCAAGGTTCGTTTCGTACGAAAAATCACAAGAATTAAGATAAGCGCGTCTCCATGGTTCGCATTTCGCTCGACAATCCACAGTATTACCTCAACCGCGACACCTCCTGGCTGGCGTTCAACCGGCGTGTGCTGGAAGAGGCGTCGGATGAGGGCAACCCGCTGCTCGAGCGCTTGAAGTTCTTATCTATCTCCGCCAGCAATCTGGATGAATTCTTCGAAGTGCGCGTGGCTGCCATGATGCAGCAGATCGAAGACGGCTACAACGAGGCGGGGCCCGACGGTGTGAGTCTTACGGAAAAACGGGATTTGCTGAACAAGCTGACCCACGAATTTGTGGACGACCAGTATGACTGCTGGAACGCGCGGCTGAGACCGGCGCTCGCGGAGAATGGAATCCGCGTGCTGGGTTTGCACGAACTGGACGCGGAAGCTATGCGCTTTGTCGAGGAATACTGCGAGAAAGAGCTCGACCCGCTGTTGACGCCGGTCACGGTAGATCCTGCGCATCCGTTTCCGCGAGTCATCAACAAAGCGTTGTGCCTGGGATTCCTTTTGCGCCGTCGGCGGCGTTCGGCGCTAGCCTATACGGGCGTTGTCTCGGTGCCGCGGGCTCTGCCGCGACTGGTGCGGCTGCCCTCTGAGAACACGGCGGATTTTATCTTCCTGGCGGATTTGGTGGCTCATCATGCGGTACGTATGTATCACGGCTACGACATTGTTTCGTCAGCGCCTTTTCGCGTGACCCGTAACAGCAATCTTTATATGGCGGAGGAGGAGGCGCGAAGTTTGCTGGAGTCGGTGCGCGCCGAGTTACATAACCGGCGCAAAGGCGATGCCGTGCGGATGGAAATTGAAGCCGACGCCGACCCGGAGATCACCGAACGGTTACGCACGGTCTTTGAGCTGGACCCCTGGCAAGTGTTTCCTGTGAATGGGCCAGTCAATCTTTCCCGCCTGTTCAATATATATGAGCAGGTCAATCGTCCCGACCTCAAGTACCGCACATTTTCGCCGCGGGAGTTGCGGTTAACTGCGAAGTCGAAAGATCTGTTCGAAGAATTGCGCGGTCATGACATTCTGCTCCATCACCCCTTCGATTCTTACGACGCAGTCATTTCGTTTATCGAGTCAGCGGCGGAAGATGAAAAGGTTCTTTCCATCAAGCAGACTCTTTACCGGACCAGCGAACATTCGCTGATCGTTCCGTCGCTCATGGATGCGGCCTCGCGCAAGGAAGTGACGGCGGTGGTGGAGTTGAAGGCGCGCTTCGACGAGGCCTCGAACATACGCTGGGCGCGTGATTTGGAAGATGCCGGAGTGCAAGTCTTTCACGGACTGGTGGGCTTGAAGACGCACTGCAAGTTGTCACTGCTGGTGCGCCGCGATCCCGATGGGCTGACCCGCAGCTATGCCCACATCGGCACCGGGAATTACAATGCGACCACCGCGCGAATTTACACCGACCTCAGTCTGTTCACGGCTAACCCAGAAATCACGCGAGCGGTGCACGACGTTTTCAGCTTTCTGACCGCGTACGCCGAGAATCCCAGCTACGAGCCGCTGCTGGTGGCGCCGCTCGATCTGGCAGAGAAATCGATCGCGTTGATCGATCGCGAAGCGGAGCACGTGCGCCAGGGCAGGGAAGGCCGCATCATCGCGAAGATGAATGCGTTGCTGGACAAAACAGTCATCCAGGCTTTGTATCGGGCCTCGCAAGCGGGAGTGCAGATCGACTTGATCGTGCGCGGAATTTGTGCGCTTCGGCCGGGAGTGAGGGGCGTGAGCGAAAACATTCGCGTGCGCAGCATCGTGGGCCGCTTTCTGGAGCATAGCCGCATCTTTTACTTTGCCAACGGGGGCGAAGAAGAGATTTACATGGGCAGCGCGGACTGGATGCCGCGAAATCTTTACGAGAGGGTGGAAGTACTGGTGCCGCTGCGCGACGAAATGCTGCGGGAACGGGTTCGGCACGAAATCCTCGACGCGTACCTGGCCGACAACCGCAAAGCACGAATTCTGCTCAAGGATGCGACCTACATGCGTGCGTGGCAGCCTCTGCGCGGTGCCCGGAACCGCCGACCTCCGACTGGTGCGGCAGCGTTCAGCGCACAGGATTTTCTGATGAGTGTTGCAGAGGGCAAGTCTCCGGCCGCGCTCCCTGCGCCGGTTCACGCGCGAAGGCGTAGAGTGATGACAGGGAGGGAAAGATAAGCTGCGATGATCCTTTACTTTCTCCGTCACGCCAGCGCGGGTGAACATTTTGCGAACCCGAAAAAAGACGAGAAACGCGCTCTCGACAAAGAGGGAATCGAGCAGTGCGGCTACGTCGGGCGCGCTTTGGCCGCGTTGAATGTTCAGGTGGATGCGATCGTTTCCAGCCCATTAAAGCGCTGCCTGCAGACGGCTTCTTTAGTCGGCAACGAACTGGGCTACGAAGGCAAGTTGCAAATCGACAATGGCCTGCGCCCCGAGGCTGGGCTCGCCGATTTCCGCAAACTACTGGACAAATACTCTCGCCAGGAAGCCATCATGGTGGTGGGGCACAATCCGAATTTAAGCCAATTTCTGGGAGCGGTGATCAGCGACTCCGGGTGCGAAGCTTCGCTGGAACTGAAGAAGGGCGCGGTGGCCAAGGTGGAAATGCGCCGAACTGCCGGCCTCCTGCAGTGGTGCCTTACGCCGAAGGTTATGCGGTCACTCTACGAGGCCGCCGTAGAGAGTTCACGTCCGAAAACTTCGCGAAAATAATCCCGCTCTTTTTCAATGGCCCACATTTCCAGATCCACTCCCATGCGACGCCGAGGAACCAGGGTCAACTTCACTTCCGCGGAGCGAACGGCCACGCGTACTTTGTCCACCGCGTGACTGCGGCCCAGGTTCAGCGCGCGCGCCAGGCGAAGCAACAGAATTGCTTTCTGCACGTCGGCGCGATCCCCTGGATCCAGCAATTTCATCGGGCCGTCTTCCAGAGTGGGCCGGGATTTCCCCAGGTAACGCGCAATGGCCGCGATAATGCGCCGTTGTTGTGGTGTGTAGCCTAATATCTCTGAGTTGGAAATGATGTAGTGGGTATGGCGGTGGCGGCCGTTGCGATTCACGTAATCGCCGACTTCGTAAAGCATGGCCGCAGCCGAGAGCCACTCGCGGTATTCCGGTGGAAGGCGGTGCAGCGAGCGCAGCGCCGAGAACAATAAAGTGGCTGCGTTGCGAACGTCGAGAGCATGCTTGCGGTCGACGCGGTAATGGTTAACCGCAGTGATAATCGATTCCCAGCGTTCGAACTCGACCTGCCTCCCGGAGCGCGTACTGCGATCGTAGTCGGCGGCCATCTGGGCGAGGATGCCGTCGCGCAAGCCCAGCGGGGAATAGCGGAAGCCCTTGAGCCGGAGCCGGTCCAACAACTCCTGGTAGACGATGGCTCCGGCGACGATGATCTCCGCGCGTCGCGGGCCGATGCCTTCTATCTTGCGGCGTTCCGTTACCGGCAAACGTGCCAGGCGTTTAGCGATCCGCTTCATTTCGGCGGAGGAGACGATGAGCCGCTGCCGACCGCCGCCTCGGCGCAGGTGGCTTGCCACCGCCGCCAGGGCTGCGGCCGTGCCTGAGGTCGCAATCACGTTCTTGATTTTCGCGGTGCTCATGCGATCGATGATGCGATTGACCTCGCGCGTGATGAAGCCGCGTAGTCGTTTGAGTTCGCCCTTGCGGATGGGATCATGTCGCAGGAACTCGTTGGTCAGGCGAACCGCGCCGAGAGGAAGGCTGACCGCGTCGCGGATGTGGCCGCCTTGTGTGATGGTCAGTTCGCAACTACCGCCGCCGAGGTCCATCATGAGAGTCGGAGCGCTGTCGATGCGCCCACTGGAGATGAGGCCCAGGTGAATGAGTCGCGCCTCTTCAATCCCCGAGATGATCTCGACCCGCCAGCCAGTGGCCGAGCGTACCCACTCCAGAAAAGCTTGAGAGTTGCGCGCGTCGCGCAAGGCGCTAGTCGCGACGACGCGCACACTGTCGGTGACAATCTGCTGTGTAGCACGATGAAACCGGCGCAGCACCTTCACGGTTTCGGCGATGGAATCGGGAGTAAGGAATCCGGAGCCGAACACGCCTTCGCCAAGGCGCGTGACTTCGCGGTCTTCGTGGAGAGCGCGGAGGCGCCCAGATTGCAATCGCGCAATTTTTAGTCGGACGGAGTTGGAGCCGATATCAACCGCGGCAAACGTGGGCATGGCGGAAGCTCACAGTTTACATGCGTGCGGCGGGATCGTCATCTTGGGCTGCCGGCTACTGGCTTTTCGCTTCGAGCCTAGGCGAGCCTGCTATGCGGCGGATTCGGTGCGCTCAACCAGCGTGGGACTCTTCGTGCTCATTCTGCGTACTTGATCCGATGAAACGGCCACTGGTTTTGCGTGCTCGATGGGGGTAGCAGCGAGCGTGACGACGGCTTGGCGGAATTTGCCTCTCGTCACGTTGTGGAGCACGGCCACCAGCGACGATTGACTAACGTCGCCTAGCCTTTGGGAGGCTGCTTGGGTCAAGGTCAACCAATCATGCCAATTGCCCACGGCATCCTGCAGCCGTTTAAGCTGACCGATAAACTGGTTGGCCTCGGCAGATTTTGGAGCAAATTCCGCGGCGTAGCGGGCGCGCTTCACCACCATGCGGTACTGGTGCAGCAGATCCTCGCTGACCGGCCCGGAAGGACGAACCACTTCGTTGAACATCGACCGGGCAACGTTCAGGGCGTCGTGGCTGGTGTCGGGTCGAACTTCTTTCGCGCCTCGCTTGAGGCGCTTACGGAGCTCGCGAAGCACATCTTTGGTCAACATCTTGCGCAGCTTTTTTTCATGTTTTCCGCGAAGCTCGATCAGGCCGTGCATGAGCTGTGTTTTGCGACGCGGTTCCTGAGGAACCTTCAAGCTGCGGAGGGCAGCAAGTTGAACATCGAGGTCGCGAAGTTTACCCGCACGCTTGCGAATCCGGCTCAGCATTTTAAGAAGTTTTTTTTGGTTCCGATCTCGCTCGGGAAGGAGTTTTTCGAGGAGGGTTTGAAGCCGTCGGCTGGTCGTGCGAAAGTCGTGGACGTTCTCCGCGGTCTGTTGGGACGAAAGCTTCAGCAGCGCCCGCTCTGTCTTCTGGAAGACAAGCCGGCTACGATCATGAGCGATGGACATAAAAAAACAAATCCAGGTTGCGGGCGAGGATCAATAGTGCGCTAATTTCTTGAACATGAACCGCAGACAGCGAAAACTAGAGTGACAGATAGTCCCCGGCGGAAACAGCCTGACTGATTTTAACACCTTTGTAACACGCCTCTGCTAGGGTTAAGCGGAATGGCCAATCCAGCGTTACCTCGGCCTGATATGCCCGGACCGCAACCTGTTGAAGGGACGAAGGTTACTTCGGTATCGGCGCACCGGGTGGCCCCTTTACTACGGGTTTCTGGCGGAGAGATCCGCGATGTGATCTTCAAGTCAGTGATGATGACGTGCGGCCTGGCCGTCATCGGAGTGCTGGCTCTTATCGTTTGGGAACTCATCTCTGGTTCGGGCCTCTCCTGGCATGCATTCGGCTTGAGATTCCTCGGCACGAGCGACTGGGATCCCGTTAACGAAAAGTTCGGCGCTCTGCCGTTTATCTATGGGACGCTGGTTTCGTCAGTGGTGGCGCTTATTATCGCCGTCCCGCTCGGGGTGGGGGTCGCGGTATTCACCACGGAAATGTGCCCCCGGGCGCTGCGCGGCCCGCTCTCGTTTTTCGTGGAACTACTGGCCGCGATTCCCAGCGTGATTTATGGGTTGTGGGGAATTTTTGTGCTAGTACCCTTGTTGAGCGGGTACGTTCAGCCTCTGCTGGCGAAAAGCCTTGGCTGGACGGGCCTGTTTGACGGTGCTCCTTACGGATACGGAATGCTAGCAGCAGGAATCATCCTGGCGATCATGATTATCCCCATCATTTCGTCGATCACGCGCGAGGTGCTTATGGTTGTCCCTCAGCATCAGCGTGAGGGCGTACTGGCTCTGGGGGCAACGCGCTGGGAGATGATCCGAGTCGGGGTGTTACGGAATGCCCGCGCCGGAATTGTTGGCGCAGTCATTCTTGGATTAGGCCGGGCGCTGGGGGAAACCATGGCCGTCACCATGGTGATCGGAAACAAGCCGGAGATTACGAAGTCGTTGTTCGCGCCGGGATACACCATGGCCAGCGTACTCGCCAATGAGTTCAGCGAGGCCACCGGCGATGTCTATCTTTCCGCGTTGGTTGAGATTGGACTGGCCCTCTTCGTGGTTACGATCATCGTGAACGCGCTGGCGCAGTTGCTGGTGTGGACGGTGACGCGCGGCCAACCTGCGAGGGGACATGCCTGAGGCGACAAACAAAGTCGTCGTGCCAGCGGGTATGCCGCCAATCACCTGGCGTCGCCGTCTTATGGATCATTTTATGACCGGCGTAGCGATCCTAACTGTCGTACTCGTTTTGGCGCCGCTGGTTGCCATCTTCGGCTACCTCGTGTATCGCGGGGTCGGCTCGATCAACTGGGCCTTCCTCACGCAAACTCCCAAACCTGTGGGAGAGCCAGGTGGCGGTATGGCAAACGCGATCGTCGGATCGCTCCTGATCCTTGGAATTGCCAGCGTCATCGGGGTGCCGTTCGGAATCGGGGCCGGTATTTATCTGGCCGAGTTTGGCCGTAATCGTTTCGGAAGCGCGATCCGTTTTACCGCGGACGTGCTGAATGGCGTGCCATCCATTGTGATCGGAATCGTTGCGTGGGCAATCCTGGTCCGTGGACATGGGTTCTCAGCGCTGGCGGGCGGAGTAGCGCTCTCGATCATGATGGTGCCGACCATTTGCCGGACTACCGAAGAAATGCTGCTGCTGGTGCCGCAAGCGTTGCGGGAAGCGGCGTATGGACTTGGCGTGCCGCGCTGGCGGACGACGCTCTCAGTAACTCTGCGCACGGCGACGTCGGGTGTGATCACCGGAGTGATGCTCGCTTTTGCCCGAGTAGCGGGCGAAACCGCACCGCTGCTTTTCACGGCTCTGGGGAATACATATTGGAGTCTCCGCTACGATCAGCCCACGGCTGCGTTGCCGCTGCAGATTTACGTGTACGCGAATTCTCCCTATGAGGACTGGCACCGCCAGGCATGGGCGGGATCGTTCGTGCTGATCCTTCTGATCGTGACGGCGGTTGCGGCCGTGCGCTATGCGGTGCGGCGCGGGACTTTTGGAACGGCATAATTTATGGGTGTTGGAATCCAGGTCGAGAGCCTGAATGCGTGGTACGGCAAAGGCCAGGCCCTGTACGACATCAATCTGAAAGTGGCGGCGAATCATGCCACTGCGCTGATTGGGCCGTCGGGATGCGGCAAGTCGACCTTTATTCGCTGTATCAATCGCATGCATGAAACTATTCCGGAAGCGCGGGTCGAGGGTCGGGTTCGCATTGGTGAGATTGATGCTTACAACGGAACCTCGGCGACGCAACTCCGCCGCCGCGTTGGGATGGTGTTTCAAAAAGCGAACCCATTTCCAACGATGTCGATTTACGACAACGTCGCTTCCGGACTGAAGCTGAACGGATTCAACGACCGCCGCAAACTCGACGAAATTGTGCAGCACTCGCTCGAGGTTTCAGCGCTGTGGGATGAAGTGAAGGACCAAGTACATAAGAAGTCTGGGGCCAGCCTGTCCGGCGGCCAGCAGCAGCGTTTGTGCATCGCCCGCGCTCTTGCTGTCGAACCAGAAGTTTTGCTGATGGACGAGCCCTGTTCGGCGCTTGATCCGATCTCGACCGGAAAAATCGAAGAGTTGATCTTCCAGCTTAAGGAGCGGTATACCATCGTAATCGTGACCCACAACATGCAGCAGGCGGCGCGGGTGGCTGAATTTACGGGCTTTTTTTTGCTGGGGAAGTTGATTGAGTTTGACAAGACGGAAAAGATATTCACCAAGCCGTCGGACAAAAAGACGGAAGACTACATTACGGGCAGGTTCGGATAAGAGTAGATTTGGTTAAGAAAGGTTTGAAGTATGCGCACGCGTTTTCAGCAAGGGCTTGATGATCTGCGTCAGCGGTTGCTTCGCATGGGAGGACTGGCGGAGCAGGCGGTGGATCGCGCCCGCCAAGCCTACGTGGAGCGCGACCTTACCCGCTGCCAGATGGTGCTCGAAGGTGAGAGCCTGATCAACACGGCCGAGCGCGAGATTGATGAGGCGGCATTCGATTTGCTCGCCATGCAGCAGCCGATGGCGGTAGACCTGCGATTCATCCTGGCGGTAACCAAGATTAACTCGGATCTGGAACGTGTCGGCGACCAGGCGGTGAACATTGCCGAGCGGGTTATGGATATGGTCGAGCTACCCGCGGCGGACTTGCCGGTGGACATTGCGCGCATGGGCTCGGCGGTTAGCGCCATGGTGCGGCGAGCGCTTGAATCGTTCATCGAGGGCAAAGTAGAACTGGCGCAGGCAGTGCTTGAAATGGATAGCGTGATTGACCGCATGCGCGACGACGCTTTTATCCAACTGGTCAAGTCGATGAACGAGCGGCCGGAATTTGTACGGCAGGCCCTGGATGCCCTGCTGGTGGCTCGCAATCTGGAACGAGTCGCCGATCACGCGACCAACATTGCCGAGGACGTCATCTTCTGGGTGCAGGGCGCCGACGTTCGCCACAATGTGCATCCTGGAGAGTCGGAAAGCACGGAAGCGGAGCGGTCAACGCCGCGACTTTCGGGCCTGTAACATAACAAATGTGGGGACAGCCGCCCTCGGCTGTCCAGTCGAGCGAAGCTCGACGGGCTTCTCTATTACATCCGACAGGTGAGACTCTCTCCCACGCGAGACTCTTTTCGTTCGCCAGCTTTGACCATCCACACCGGGTTGAATTAGGCTCATCACCTCTTTTGTTTTTACCAATCGCTTCGCGGAGGCGCCTTTGCTTCGTTCGTTCTGCTGTCTTTCTATTTCGGTGTTGCTGAGCGCCGTAGCCGTTTCGCAAACCCCTTCCGCGGATCACTCCCCGATCATGCTCCCCACCAGCAAGATTCTCACGGTGCCGTCGCCGGGCCGCGTTGGCAGCACGAACAGCTTTCCGGCGACGATGGTAGTGAGTCCAGATGGGCGCCATGCAGCGCTATTGGACGACGGTTATGGCACTCAGGAAACGCTTGGGCAACAATCGATCTCGGTGCTTGACCTGAAGACGAATCAAATCGTCGACTATCCGGATGCGCGCTTCGGTGAGGAAGCGCATCAGAGCTATTTTCTTGGATTGGCATTCAGTTCGGACGGTAAGCATTTGTACGCGTCGGTGGGTTCGCTGACCGATCCGACAGGCGCGACGCCAGGAGACATGGGAAATGGCATCGCGGTCTACCGCTTTTCCGAGGGCAAGGTTGTGGCCGAAAGATTTATCCCGATTGCCATGCAGCCGCTGTCGACTGAAAAGAAACTTGCCATGGGCCTGAAAGCACCACCTCACATGGCAATTCCGTATCCCGCGGGGATCGCCGTGATCGCCGATGGAGGCCGCGACAAGCTACTGGTCGCAAATAATCTCTCCGACAATGTGGTTCTTCTCGATCCTGCAACAGGCAAAGTGCTGCAGAGTTTTGATCTCAGCACTAGCGACCTGATTCCATCTTCATTTCCATACACAGTAGTGGCCACGCGCGACGGACGGCGGGCGTGGTGCAGCTTGTGGAATGCGTCCCAAGTCGCGGAGCTCGATCTGACCAGCGGTAAAGTCACGCGCTGGATCAAGTTGAAACAGCCAACAGATCCGATCGCGCCGGGTTCGCATCCGACGGCAATGCTGTTGAGCCCGGATGAGAAGATTTTGTATGTGACGCTTTCGAACATCGACGAAGTCGCGGCGGTCTCGACCTTCGACGGCAATCCCTTTCAATTTTTCGCGACCACCGCAGCAGGGCAGAAGTTCGCGGGCAGTTATCCCACCGCCCTGGCTCAGGTGTCGGATGGCAAGCACCTTTTTGTTGCGAACTCCTCGATTGATGCGGTTGCTGTGTTCGATATGTCACAATCTGTCTCAACCGGAGACTCCCAGGCTCCGCAAGGGCCGATTGGACTCATACCAACAGACTGGTATCCCAGCGCCCTCGCGGTTCAGGGCGACGATCTTTTCATCGCGACGGCGAAGGGCGAGGGAACGCGCGCCAATAACGACATGGGGAAGACTCCCTACGAGACGAAGCGAAGCCGGCATCCCTACATTGCTACTCTTCTCCGCGGATCGATTGCCCGTTTGAACATTCCATCAACGCTCGAGAAACTGCCTCGGCTGACGCAGATAGTAGAGAGTGACAACCTGCTACACAGCGATCCTGGAACCATCTCGTTTGCGGGCGGCACGAATCCGTTCCAGCATGTCATCTACATCATCAAAGAAAACCGCACCTTCGACCAGATTCTTGGCGATTTGAAAGTTGGCGACGGTGATCCGTCGCTCACCATGTACGGCGAAGACATCACTCCCAACGAGCATAAGCTCGCGTTGCAGTTTGGCGTGCTCGACAACTTCTACGACAGTGGAGAGGTCTCGGGCGACGGTCATCAATGGTCCACCGCCGCGATCACTTCCGACTACAACGAGAAGACCTGGCAAATTGCCTATCGCGGTAAAGAGCGCACTTATGACTTCCAGGGCCAAGTGGCCGATGAAAGTCCGCTGGAGCACAATCAACCGGACGTCGATGATCCTTCCACAGGATTTCTTTGGGACAATCTCGCCCGCAATCATGTGAGCTTTCGCGACTACGGTGAATTTGTGAATGCAGAGTGGTGCAACCAAAAATGGAAAGCGGAAAATCCGAAGCAGGGCACTCCATCCGGACAAGAAGCTATCTGCCCGAAGACTGCCGTTCAGCAGGGTGAAATGCTTGCTCCGAACGTCGGAGATCCGCACGCCGGTCCTAGTCCGTGGCCGTGGCCGGTTCCTTTGTTCAGCGAGGTGAAGCCCACCAAGGCGGTTTTGCGCGGCCACTTCGATCCGCTCTATCCGGATTTCAATACCGAGTATCCTGACCAGCTTCGCGTCGATGAATTCATGAATGAATTTGCCGCTTATGTTCGCGCACGGGATGAAGACGAGGGACCGGAATTGGAGATGCCGGCGTTCGTTCTCTTATACCTGCCGGACGATCACACAGGGGGCACACGTCCAAATTTGCCGCGTCCTGCCGCCTCCATCGCCGACAACGACCTGGCGCTCGGGCGCGTGGTTGAAGCCGTTTCCCACAGTTCGTATTGGGACGACACGGCGATCTTCGTTCTGGAAGATGATGCACAGAACGGCGCCGACCATGTTGACGCGCATCGCTCGATCGCATTCGTTATCAGCAAGTATTCTCTGGGCTCGGCCACCCAGCCGAATGTGGAGCATCGCTTCTATACGACGGTAAACATGATTCACACGATGGAGACTCTGCTTGGGCTCCCGCCGATGAATCAAAACGATGCGTATGCGCCAGTGATGGGGCGGATGTTCTCCGGAACCGGCGATCAGCCGGCATATAAGGCGGACTATCGCAACCTGTACAACGGTCTCATCTATGAGACGAACAAGCGCGAGACCCCGGGCGCAAAGATCTCGTCGCGCATGGATTTCTCGCGTCCCGATGCGGCCGGGGCGGCCAAACTGAACGAAGTGCTTTGGCGCGATCGCAAGGGTTCGGCGCCCATGCCCGCTCCTAAACACACTGTCTTCCCCGCAGGCGGCGACTGACCGCTTATGAACCCGCTCGAAATTTCTGTCGACCAGTTTCAACGCCTCGCCGAGCAGGTGACACAACTCGCGGCACAGTATCTTCAGAATCTCGATGCGCAGGTGATTTCTCCCGCAGCGAACGGGGCGGAGACGCTGCGACTCTGTGGTGGCCCAATCCCTGAACAAGGGTTGGGGGAAGAGGCTCTGGACGGCCTCGGCGATGTGATGCGTTTCTCGCGCGCGCAAAACGGACGCTTCTTCGGCTACGTGCTGGGCTCGGGAGAGCCAGTGGGAGCTGTAGCCGATTTTCTGGCGAGCGTGCTGAACCAGAATGTAACGGCTTGGCGCTCGGGTCCGGCGGCTGTGACCATCGAGCAAACGGTTGTGGGCTGGCTGGCGGAAGCGATCGGCTGTTCCGGATTTCACGGCCACCTTACGGGCGGAGGTTCGTCCGCCAACCTGATGGGGTTGGCGATGGCTCGCGAAACCAAAACGCCGGCCAATGAAAACGGAGTTGGGCCGAGTGGAGTCGTTTACGCGTCCGCGGAAATCCACATGTCCATTCCGAAGAGTGTGGCCTTGCTCGGAATCGGACGTGACAACCTGCGCCTGATTCCAACCGACGAATCATTTCGCATGATTCCCCAAGAGCTCGATGCAGGCATTCGTGCGGACAAAGCGGCCGGCAAAACGCCGGTGGCCGTGGTGGCTTCAGCCGGCACAGTCAACACGGGAGCGGTGGATCCGCTCCGGAAGATCGCAGAAATTGCTCATCGCCACGGAGCATGGTTCCATGTCGACGGCGCTTATGGTGCGTTGGCGGCGATGGCGGTGCCGGGAAAATTCGATGGTCTGGATTTGGCCGACTCGATTTCTCTTGATCCGCATAAGTGGCTCTACCAGCCACTGGACTGCGGCTGCCTGCTGTATCGTTCGTCAGAAGCTGCACAAAGAACCTTCGCTCACAGCGGCGACTATGCGCGCTCACTCAGCGCCGACCCGGTGGAAGGATTCGCTTTTTTCGAAGAGTCGCTGGAGTTGTCGCGAAGATTTCGCGCTCTCAAGCTGTGGTTGTCATTGCGATATCACGGTTTCGGGGCGTTTCGCGAGTCAATCGCACTAGACCTGGCCCATGCCCAGCGGCTGGCGGAAGCAATCAAGAACGAGCCTCAACTCGAACTGGTGGCCCCGGTGGAACTGAGCGCAGTATGCTTCCGACACAAAGGGACGAGCAAGCTGGCCGATGAAGAACTGAATCGCTTCAATGAGGCGTTGTTGAAGCGCGTCGTTCAGCGAGGCCGAGTTTATCTCTCCAATGCCTCGCTGCGAGGTAGGTTCTCTCTTCGAGCCTGCATTGTGAATCACCGGACGAGGGATGCGGATGTTGACAGCATCATTCCGGAAGTGCTGGCGGCTGCAAAGGACATTGGTTAAGTCGCTTTGCGCGCCGCCTGCCTCTATTTCAAACTGACCGACTCCTTTAGCGGCAGATCTTGCGACGATCCGCCGACCATGAAGCCGTAGTCTCCTGGAATTAACTGCCAGCTGTTTTTCTCCACGTTAAAGATGGAGAGATATTTCGGGTCGATCTCGATCGAAACTTCTTTGCTCTCTCCGCCGTTGAGGGTGACCTTGCTCCATCCCACCAGACGCTTCGGCGGTTCCGCGGCCGCGGCCGGCAGGGAAGCGTAGACTTCCGCCACTTCGGCTCCAGCGCGATTACCCGTATTCGTAACGGTGAAACTGACGTCAGGATTCTTTCCTGGCGTTACTTTCAAATTTGAATAGGAATAAGTGGTGTAGGACAGGCCGTAGCCGAAAGGAAACAGGACGGATTTCTTTTCCGCGTCGTACCACTTGTATCCGACCTTAACACCTTCGTTGTAGGTCAACGGAAATGCCGGCAAGCCCGCCGCGATCCGTCTCCAGCCCTTGCTGTCGGCGTCGCGAGTGACCTTGGGCGGTTTGACGATTGTGGGATGTGGCAAATCGGCTTCGCTCCTGGGAAAAGTGATTGGCAGTTTTGCGCTTGGGTTTACGTCTCCGAAAATGAGATTCGCCACCGCTTCTGCCCCGCGGCTGCCTCCAAACCAGGCTTCCAGAACGGCGCTCACATGATCGATCCAAGGCATCGTCACGGGACCGCCCGACTCGATCACGACCACCGTATGTGGATTGGATTCCGCTACCTTCGCGATCAGGTCGTCCTGATGCTCGGGAAGCGCCAGACTATCGAGATCCATTCCTTCGCTTTCCCATTGGTAGGCGAAAATAATGGCGACATCGGAGTTCTTGGCTAGAGCCGCAGCTGAGACGGGGTCGGCGCCGGAGTCGAATTGAACCGTCGCGCCCGGAACCTTCGTTCGAATCGATTTCAGCGGCGAAGTTGGGAACCAGATTTTATCCTGCCAATGAGTCTGTCCTTTACCTGGGGGCATGATTGCATTACCACCCGGGGGATCGACCTGCGCAGAACCGCCTCCAGAAATCATTCCCACGTCCGCGTGTGGACCGATGACAGCGATGCTGTGAATTTTCGAGGCATCGAGCGGCAGCTGCTCATGATCGTTCTTAAGAAGCACGGTGCTTTGTTCTTCGATCTTCTGCGCCACTTCGAACCCGCCCACAACGTCCACCACGCTTTTCTGAGGCGGATCGTCGATGACGCCGGTGGCAAACATCGCCCAGAGAATCCGATGCACATGGTCATCGACTTCCGCCATTGGCACCTTACCCGCCTCTACCGCTTTCTTCAATTCGTCACCGAAGAAGATCCATCCCGGCTCCTCGTGATCGAGCCCGGCGGCCGATGCCTTCTCCATGCTATGTGTGCCTTGCCAGTCGGACAGCACGAAGCCCTTGAAGTTCCAGTCTTTTTTCAGAAGATCGGTGAGCAGGTATTTATTTTCGCAGGCGTAGTCGCCATTGAGGCGGTTGTAAGAACACATCACAGCAGCGATAGCAGAATCCTGCACGCCAATTTCGAAAGCAAGCAGGTCGCTCTCACGGGCCGCGCGCTGATCGATGGTCACGTTGACCGCATTGCGGCCGCTCTCCTGATCGTTGAGGGCGTAATGCTTGATGTCGCCAATGACGTGCTGCGCCTGCAAACCCTTCATAACTTCTCGCACTAGCGTTCCAGCCAACACGGGATCCTCGCCCAAATATTCGAAGGTGCGTCCATCGCGTGGTTCGCGCGTAAGATTGACGCCACCACCCAGCGTCATGTTGTAGCCCTGGGCGCGGAGCTCGCGGCCGATCAGAGCACCGTATTCGCGAGCCGCATTTAGATCCCAACTCGCGGCTGCAGCTACGTCCGCAGGTAGCGCGGTTGAGTAGCGGCCATTCTCGCCGCTGTTCCTCACGCCATAAGCGGCGTCAGACATCTGAATGGCGGGAATGCCTAAGCGTGGAATGCCAGGTACATACCCAGCGCCTCCGTTTGAATGTATCGCAAGTGGACTCATCGCACTCAGGCCGACCATGCCTGTTCCATGAAGCATTGAAATCTTTTCGTCGAGTGTCATCTCTTTGACCACCATCGATGCGCGCTCGTCGGGAGTCAGGTTCGAATTCGACCAAGGGTGGTTCTTGTCGGCGGATTGTGCGAGGGATGAAGCCAGAGAGCAGAGGAGAATTATCGTGAGTGTGAAAAATCGACTTGGCACATGGGGGTGCGGCTCGGACATTGTCTTTCCTCGTATGAAAATATGAGTTGCCAAATCGTTAATGTTACGCCTTTTTGCAGGAATTGCAGTGTTTTAAATTTTGGGGCAATGAACGAATAGAAGACCAATTCGTAACGGCGAAGGTAAGACGAAGCTAACCCTTGCGAGCATCGTGCCGACATCTAATGGTCCGCACGGCGACGGCAGGACGCCCTCGCGACAGCCGGCAAGATGCCGTCGCTAAAACTTCTCACAGGTAAGCTGCGGCTTTACACTAGAGGTGTGAAGATTGCGCTCGGCCAAATCAATCCCACGGTCGGAGACTTCTCCGGCAACGCGGCAAAGATCGTCGATTTTTCCCGGAGGGCTCAGGCCGCCGGGGCGGGGATGATTTTATTTCCCGAGTTGTCGGTGTGCGGATATCCGCCCCGCGACCTGGTTGAGCGAACTTCTTTTGTGGTACGGAATCGTGAGACGGCGGAGCGGATTGCCGCGGAAACCCGGGGAATCGCCGTCGTCTGCGGATTGGTCACTGCCGCCCACTCGGATGCTGGCAAGTCGGCCATGAACTCCGCAGCCTTGCTGATGGATGGCAAAGTTGCGTTCATTCAATCCAAAATGTTGCTGCCTACTTACGATGTCTTCGACGAGATGCGCAACTTTGCTCCCGCGAAAAGTCAGGAATTGTTTTCGTTCTGCGGCAATCGCATGGCGCTGACGATCTGCGAAGATGCTTGGAATGACAAGCAGTTCTGGCCCCATCGCTTGTACACAGTCGATCCTGTGGAGTCACTGATTCAGGCGGGCGGAAATTTCGTGCTGAACATTTCGGCTTCGCCTTTCTGGATTGGCAAGCGTGAACTTCGCCGCGACATGCTGGCCAGTATCGCCCGCCAGCACAAGGTTCCAGTGGTGCTGGTGAATCAGGTCGGCGGCAACGATAGTCTGGTATTCGACGGATCCAGCCTGGTGCTCAATCGTGAAGGAGAGATCATCGCGCAGGGCCGGTCGTTCGAAGAAGATCTCATCTATTTCGATTCGTCGAACTTAACAGGAGAAATGCACGAGCAGATCGCCGGGGAAGAGGCCAGCGTGTATTCCGCATTGGTTCTGGGCACGCGCGACTACATGCATAAATGCGGATTTCGGCAGGCGATTATCGGATTGAGCGGCGGCATTGACTCGGCGTTGACGGCAGTTATCGCGGCCGATGCCGTCGGTCCGGAGAATGTGATTGGCGTCGGCATGCCGGGCCCTTATTCTTCGCAAGGGTCAATCGACGACGCTCGCGCGCTGGCGAAGAATCTCGGCATTCGCTTCGAGTTGCTTTCCATCAATCCCGCCTATAAAGCATACCGAGGCATCCTAAAAGATGTTTTTGCGGGTATGCGCGAAGACGTTACCGAAGAGAATATTCAGTCGCGGGCACGCGGCACAATGCTGATGGCGCTCTCTAACAAATTCGGCGCGATCGTGCTCTCCACCGGCAACAAAAGCGAGTTGGGCGTAGGGTATTGCACGCTTTATGGCGACATGGTCGGCGGCCTGGCCGTCATTTCGGACGTGCCGAAAACGCTGGTGTACCGGCTCAGCGAATATGTGAATTCGCGGCGCGCCGTGATCCCACAGGCCACTCTGGAGAAGCCGCCCTCTGCGGAGTTGCGGCCGAATCAGAAAGATAGCGATTCGTTGCCACCGTACGAAGTTCTCGACGCGGTGCTGGAAGATTATGTGGAGGATTCCCATTCGGCGGAGCGAATCGCCGAGGATCGCGGGTTTGATATTGAAACGGTACGGCGCGTCATTCGCATGGTCGATCGTGCCGAATACAAGCGGCAACAGGCTGCGCCCGGCCTGAAGATTTCTCCCAAGGCCTTCGGCTATGGACGCCGCTTACCAATTGCCGCGAAGTGCGAAGCCTGAAAGACCTGGTTTGAAGTATCCTGATGATTCGCTTTCCTAAAAACTCCAGAACGTGAAACTCGAAAGGAACCCATGCGTAGTTTTGTGAACTCGATCGGTATAGCTCTGCTGCTCAGTGGTCTGGCGATAGCTCAGACCAAAGCGACAAAATCAACTCCCGCCAAGCCCACGGAAAAGACCACGGCTGGATCGGTGAATCTTCCGTCGGAAGCCACGGTTGACTCTTTTCTGCATCAGCAGTTTGGATATGAGAAGGATTTGACCTGGAAGATTTCGAGCATCAAGCCTTCGACTATCACGGGATTGGCGGAGGTCAATGTCGTGCTCGCCAGTCCGCAGGGTCAGCAGGTGACTCGGTTCTTCGTCTCGCCTGACGGGCAGCACGCGCTCGTTGGCGAAATTATTCCATTCGGTGCTCGGCCGTTTGATCCGGCGAAACAGGCTTTGGAGAAGGGAGTCACGGGCCCTGAGCGCGGGCCCAAAGATGCCCCGGTCACCATCGTCGAGTTCGGCGACTTGCAGTGTCCAGCGTGCAAAGCGGCGCAGCCCACGATCGAGGCAATGGTAGCGGCGGAGCCGAATGCTCGTTTTGTGTTTCAGAACTTCCCGCTGGAGATGCACAACTGGGCGGCCAAGGGCGCCGCGTATGCCGACTGCGTTGGTCGCGCTTCCAACGATGCTTTCTGGAAATTCGTCTCGAAGACTTATGAGACCCAGTCTGATATCACTGCCGAGAACGCTGATGAGAAACTCACCGCCATCGCCGATGGAGCGGGTGTCAAGGGTGCTGAGATTGCTGCCTGCGCTGTGAAGCCGGAAACCAAGGCGCACGTGGATGCCTCCATTGCGCTCGGGAAGTCGGTGGACGTGACCGGCACTCCGACCCTTTTTATTAATGGACGCAGGATCTCGAGCTTCGATCCACGCATGTCGGATGTGTATAAGAGCCTGGTGGAATTCGCGGCCACACAAGGGAAGTGAAAGCGAGCGGAAGCTGGCTATTTTTCGCTCAACCAAATCTCCGGAGTAGTCCGATCAAAGTTAGCCACGACGTGGGGAGTGAGCACGATCATGAGTTCGTCGCTGTCGGACTCCTTCGTGTTGTTCACCATCGCCTGATTAAGGAGCGGCACGAATCCAAGCCCCGGGATACCGCTCATGGAGAGCGTGTCGGTCCGTGATATTTCTCCGGCTACGAACGCAGGCTCGCCGTCCCTCAGGTTGATACTCCCTTTGTATTCCCGATTGGAAATAAGCGGCACTCCGTTACTCGATTGGCCGGTAAGCGAGCGGACTTGAAGCTCGAGGTCCATGCTGACGGAGCCATCACCGTGAATCACAGGCTTTGCTTTCACGTTCAAGCCCAGATCTTCATAGCTGACGGAAGGGAACGGCGGAATATAGGACTGGTTGCCGAGCACCTGCGAAATCTGCGGGGAATTGAAGATGGGCGCGTAGGTCGCATTCAGGATCGGATATCGCGTCCCTATGTGAAAGGTGGCATCGTTCCCCTGGCTGGCGCGAATGTTCATGTCTTCCAGACTGCGCACCCACGACTCGTTTACCGAGAGATGAGCCGCGAGTTGGTCAAGACTCAGTCCCATGAAGGTCAGGCCGCCGCCGAACGTGGCCAAGGGCTGGCTGAAGATGGAATTCTGTTGACCTCCCAGTTGGGCCAGCAGTCCGGAGAGAGCTGAACTGCCAGCTTGATTGATGCCGCCGGACGCGATCAGCTGATTGATGAGCTGCTGAATGTTCTGTCCGCCGAGTCCAGCTAGCCCTGCCAGCGCTGCCGCCGGAATGTTGAACATGGTGAAGGTGTTGGGAATGTGCAACCCGATGTTGCGCGTGAGCTGATGGCTGATCTGCAGTACGCGAACATCGAGCATGACCTGCGGCCGTTCATTGCTGAGTTGTTCCAGCAGGTGGGAGCAGGCTTCGAGCACCGGCTGCGGGCCGCGCACTTCCACCGTGTCGGCGGCCTGTCCGGAACTGACAAATTTCAAGTCGAGAATGCTGCGCATCGTGTTAACCAGATCGGTCGCTTCCTGTGGCGTGGAATGCGCCGGCAGGATGAAGGTGCGCAGCGACATGCGGTCGAATTGCTTGTGGTTTTCCGGGTTGTCAGCTGCGATCAACATCTGATGCGCATCGAGAGCCGCCCACATGGTTTTGCTGACCTGGCACGCCAGCCTTAGTGCGGTGAAGAAATCCACGTCGTCGATGTTGAATCGCACCTGCCTCGGCTGGACCGAATCGTCGAACTGCGCGGTTACTCCATAGGCGGCCGAGAGCCCGGCAAACAGGCCGCGGGTGTCTCCCGTGTAGTGGAATGTGGCTCGATCGTCCCTGGGCTGGAGATGGATTTCGCCGGAATCCGCGACCTGAACGGGTAGAGCATGGCGCATTGCGGGCGCTAACTCTCGGGTGGCTTCGTCCAGTCGCTCGCGCGCGTACTCATTTTCCGAATCCAGATCGAGGGCGGCACGAAATTCCGCGGCAGCCCGGGCTCGATCATTTTCTAGCAACAGCACGTTCCCGCGCTGGATGTGTCCGAAGACGAGTTCAGACTTGACGACTTCGCGGGCGGTCAGAAACTGCGAATTCTGCGGCGCCATTCGCGTGGCTCTGTCAAACTGCGCGAAGGCCGCTTCCAGTTGCTGGCTGTCCCGAAGCTTCACGCCCTCGTGGAAAGCGGAGCGTGCTTCCTTCAATTCTTTCTTTGAAACCAGGCAATTGATTCCGCCCGGCACTCCGTTTCCGCAGGAAATCGGGACAGAGGATGGATCATCGCCAGCTAATGCTGCTGAGGCGAGCGCCCCTGCAAGAAGCCCCGCTGCAATGATCAGTCCTTTTCGCCGCATCTCGTTTGATTCTAATGTAGTTTTCGCAAGTAGGGGACAGGCCAATAGGACCTAGTACCTTCGAGTTCAATGGGCGGAGACAGGGAATTTCCACCCCAAGAACGCAAGATTGCAGCAGGCTTGCAACTTTTCTAAGACAGCATCAAACGCTCGATGCTGCGTGCCTTGCCAGTGTGTTCGTCGCAATCGATGACTACCGCACACAGACGCGTGTCGCCTGTGGCTGGCTCGAATCGCACCGGCATTCCGTTTAGAAACTTGCCTACGACCAGTTCCTTTTTTACGCCGATCACGCCGTCATAGGGCCCCGTCATGCCCACATCCGTGACGTAGGCGGTTCCGTTGGGCAAGACGCGCTCGTCGGCGGTTGGCACATGCGTGTGGGTGCCTACAACGGCGGTGACGCGCCCATCGAGATACCAGCCGAGAGAAATCTTCTCCGACGTGGCCTCGGCGTGCATGTCCACCAAAATGATTTTCGCCTTGATCTTCTGCAGGAGTTGGTCGGCGGTGCGGAACGGGTCATCGTTCGAAGCCATGAACACGCGTCCCTGCAGATTGATCACCGCGTACGGAATTTTTTCCTTGAAGCCCTCGTACACACCGGAGCCGGGCATGTCCGCCGGATAATTTGCCGGGCGCAGGACGCGCCGCGCAGGTCCGTGTCCGTTGCCCTCGACCATCTGAAAGTAGTCGACGATTTCGCGCTTGTCCCAGACGTGGTTTCCAGTGGTTATTACATCGATGTTGAATTCGAACAATTCCTCCGCTAGCGCCGGAGTGATTCCAAAGCCAGCCGCGGAGTTTTCGCCGTTCGCAATGATCAGGTTGATGGCATGATCGCGGACGATTCCGGGCAGCCGGTCTTTGACGATGTTCCGCCCGGGCCGTCCGAAAATGTCGCCGATGAAGAGAATCCGCATGCGGGTAGACCGAAATTCGATGGTAACACGCAGAAAGGAAAACGCATGTGGGAACAGCCGCACTCGGCCGTCAGTCGAACGAAGCTCAACAGCGGTAGCGAGTGACGCGGTTTACGGAACTAACTCGGCAGTCCGTAAGAAGTCGTAATTTCCCGCAGGGTTGAGCTTTATGTTTTGTACCCGGCGCGTGTGCACCAGGACATTATCGAGATACCACAGATTGATATAAGGCAAATCTTCAGCCAGAATGCGTTGCACCTCGGCATAGAGCGGCTTGCGCACCTTGGGATCGATCTCCCGCCGGGCTCTATCGATAAGGGCGTCCACCTTGGGATTCGAGTAATAGCCACGATTGGCGCCATTCGGCGGGAATTTCGCCGAGTCAAATGCATATTCGAAGATGTCGGGATCCTCGTTGCCTCCAATCCAGCGCAAGCCGTACATCTGAAAGGCGCCGTGCTGCACATCCGCAAAAAACGTAGCGAACTCGAAGCTGCGGATGTCAAGCGCAATTCCCGCAGCGCGCAATTGCTGCTGCATTACGGCGACCATCAGGCGCGTATTCTCGTCGGTCGAAGTTTTCATGGTGATATGGAAGCGCACGCCATTCAACGCGGGGTAGCCCGCCGCATCGAGCAATTGATTCGCCTTGTCCAGGTTGTGATCGTAAGGGGGCACGTCTCCGTTGTAGGCCCAACTCTGCGGCGGCAGAATGCTGCGCGCCGGTTGTGCGTCGCCTCGCCACAAGTATTCGATCATCGGTTGCCGGTCGAGGGCGTAGGCAATCGCCTGCCGAACCCGCGCGTCTTTCAGGATCGGATCGCGCAGATTGAATCCGAGATAAGCGAGTCTGGTTCCGGCTGCGTGCTCGACGCCAAGATGGGGATCGCGCGCCAACGTGTAGACCGTGTCGGGCGTGAGGGAGTTGATGGTGACGTCGCCGCTGCCTTTGCGCAATTCCAGAGCCTCTGTAGTCGCATCGGGGACAACCGCGAAGCGCACTCGCGCCAGCTTGGCTTTTCCGCCCCAATAATCGTTGTTGCGTTCAATGACGACTTCGCGGTCGGTTTCGGCGCTGACGAATTTAAATGGTCCCGAGCCGATGGGATGCTGCGTCATCTCCTCGCCGCTGCCATCCGGCACAATTCCGATGGCGCCGTCCGACAGGTTCCACAGCAGAGTGGAGTCCTGCTCCTTCATGTGGAAAATCACGGTCGCATCGTCAGGCGCATCGATGCGGTCCACGAATCGATAGACCGCCGATTTGGTACTGCGAATCTTGCCTTGCAGCAACGAGTCGAAGGTCCACTTCACGTCCCGCGCGGTCAGCGGACTCCCATCATGAAACCTGACGCCACGATGAAGATGAAAGATGTAGGTGAGCGGATCGGGAATCTCCCAGCGTTCCGCCAATCCCGGAGCCACATTCAGATCGTCTCCGCGAGATAACAGATCGTCGAAGATCAGATTGTCGATGCGTTCAGAAAAAGCATCGAGGCCGACGCGTGGATCCAGATTCGTCGGGCTTGATTCGATGATCATCACGAGGGTGTTCGCATCGGGCTTAGTCGAGCAAGAGAGCAGCGGGAAGATCGCGATCAGGCTAAGGAATGCAAAAAATAAGATCTTGAGACCGAGTCTGCCTTTAGAGCCCGGAGGCGATTGTTTAAGGTCCAAGGTCCGATGGTCACGCATAGGAAATCTTTCCCAGCACCACGGCTCGCTTCGCGCCCGTGGCGGAGGGCACATTCGAGGGCCGCCGGTTCCACGTTTCGTAAGCGAGTAGAGCGAACGCCACTGCCTCTTTCGCCTGTGAGGGCAGGCCGAAGTCATCGGAGAATCGCAGCTGAATTCCGAGCGGCGCAAGGCTTTCCGCTAACATCGCGACCAGCGCGGCATTCCGCGCTCCGCCGCCCGACAAAATCATTTCTCTAAAGGAATTACGGGTCTTCTGGATCACGAATCGTCGCACCGCATCGCCGATTGATCTCGCGGTCAGCGCCGTGGCCGTCGCGACGATGTCTTCCTTGCGAAAGCCTTCGCAACGGCTTAAGAAGTCACTGACAAACTCACGGCCGAATTCCTCACGCCCCGTGGTCTTCGGAGGTTTTGCGAGAAAGAATTTGCGTTTCAAGACTTGCTTTAGAACCGGCTCCAGCACCATTCCGGATGCGGCAATGTTCCCGCCGCGATCGAATGCGCGGCCAAACAATTTCTCCGTGACGGCGTCGATCACCATGTTGCCCGGGCCGGTGTCGAAGGCGAGCAGTCGTCCGGCGCCGGAACCCGACGCAATCGCAGTCAGGTTGGCAATCCCGCCAATATTCTGCACGATGCGGCCGATCTTCGGATCATGAAAGAGCAGGGAATCGAGATAGGGAACCAGCGGCGCGCCGTTGCCCCCGGTGGCCATATCTGCCGGACGAAAATCCGAAACCACCGGTACGCCAACCCGCGCCGCGAGTACCGCGGCTTCACCCGTCTGCCAGGTAGCGGCGACCCTTCGTCCCAGAAACGGCTGCGCCTCGCCTTGGTGGTAGAGGGTTTGACCATGACATCCAACAAGCTCCGCCTTCACGCGAAACTTGCGTTCTGTAGCCAGCACGGCGTCGGCGTACAACTCTCCTAAAAGAAAATTGAGCCGCGCCAGATCGGCCACGCGAGCGTGTTCGGCATTCATCGCCGCCAGGATCGCAGCGCGGACATTGGGCGGATAAGAATATTCTGCATGTCCCAGAAGTTTTATCGTGCGGCGCGGGCGCCCCCACCCGCGTGAGCCTGAGTCTCGTGCAGAGCCGATGCGCACCAAGGCCACATTAATCCCATCGGCCGACGTCCCACTCATCACCCCGGCCACGATCATTGCCTTCTCGATCATGAGCGCGACCGCTTGTCGGCTTGACGACTAAAGGGGGCGAGACGTACCTGTTCGCTAAACTCCCATAGCCGGCGCGACAACTTCTTAACCGATTCGTCCGACGGAGTTTTCACGCGCCGCACCAGGTTCCCTGATTTCTTCTTGAACGCCAGCACCCGGCTGGCCGCGTCGGACACAAGTCTTGTGAACTGCGAATCTCGTTCCGCTGTCTTAATCAGCCCTTCGTACGCCTGCAGAATCAACTCTTCGCGATGGCAGATGAGACAGAGATCGCCGCCCGCACGAACAAACTCCACGGCCACTTCGGCGACGGGCGCCGCCGAGGTCACACCGCCCATCTCCATATCGTCCGACACGACCAAATTCCGGTAACCGATGCGCTTGCGAAGAATGTCCCTGATCCAGATCTTCGAAAGTGAGGCCGGCGTTCGATCGCGAGTCACTTGCGGATAGCACGCATGCGAGATCATCACAAACGGAAGCTGTCGCCGCAACGTTCGGTAGGGAAGCAGATCCTCAGCCCACATTTGTTTTAGTGACTTTTCGATTACCGGCAGTTCGTGGTGACTATCGAGTGTGCCTTCGCCGAGGCCTGGAAAGTGTTTGCCGCATCCCATCACCTTCGCATCTCGAAGCCCAGCTAGAAATTCGCGTGCATAAGTAATCGTCTGGTGCGGATCCTGCGAGGTTACGCGCGAACCCATTACGCTGTGTGAAGCCTCGAACGCCAGATCGAGCACGGGCGCAAAGTCAACATTGAACCCGAGCGCGCGACAATTCTCGCCGATGATTTGTCCATGCCTGCGGAAGAGGCTGCGATCGCCGGTGCTGAACACATCCGCTGCCGCAGGTGCTGCTCCGAGTGCATCGCGAAAGCGATCGACAGTTCCGCCCTCAAGATCGATACAAGTGAATAGCGGCGTGGCAACGCACCTCTGACAATCCTGTAACAGGCGCCACGTCTGTTGAGGGCTCCTGATGTTCCGCGCGAACAGGATGACTCCCGCTGGCTGCAAACGGGTAAGCAGGGAACTGAGTCGCGGTTTCATCTCGGTGCCATCGAAGCCGACGATCAGCAACTGGCCGATATTTTCGATACCGCCAGGCTTGCGTGCGGTCACCATTGATAGGGATGTACCTCGTGGGGGTCCATGTCGTCTGTGGTTAGATTTCCTTCTTCAACTCCGCCAACAAGTTCAGCGCCTCCAGTGGCGTGAGCCGGTTCAGGTCGACTTCGCGCAATTTCTCCAGCACCGGCTGCGACAGCGGCGTAAAAATCGTGAGTTGCGCCGGCGGCGGAGTGGCTCCTGGAGAAAGATGCGCCGTCGCCTGCTGCTCGGCGAATTCATGCTCCGCCAGCACATCCCGAGCACGCACGATAACCTCGTTCGGTAACCCGGCCAACTTGGCGACCTCGATGCCGTAGCTGCGGTCCGCCGCGCCCGGCTCGACTCGCCGCAGGAATACGATGCCGCTGCCGGTCTCTTTGACCGAGACGTGAAAATTCTTTACCCCGGAAAGCTGTTCCGCCAACTCGGTGAGCTCGAAATAATGCGTCGCGAACAGAGTCTTGGCCCGTACGCGGGCGTGCAAGTATTCGACGGCAGCCCATGCAATTGCCAGCCCGTCGTAGGTGGAGGTGCCACGGCCAACTTCGTCGAGCAGGATGAGCGACCGCGGCGTCGCGGTGTGCAGGATAGCCGCGGTCTCCGTCATTTCAACCATAAACGTCGAACGGCCGCGCGCGAGATTGTCGCTCGCCCCAATGCGCGTGAAAACGCGGTCCACCACACTTAGACGCGCCGATCGCGCGGGAACGAACGATCCCATTTGCGCCAGAATCACGATCAGGGCGGTTTGCCTGAGGTAAGTCGATTTGCCGCCCATATTCGGGCCTGTCAGCAGCACAATGTTGTGCGTGGTTCCATTCAAATACAGATCGTTGGGGACGAAGCGCTCACTGCCTCCCGCCATTTCCTGCTGTTCGATGACGGGATGGCGGCCTTCGATGATCTCGGTCTCGCTGGCGTCGGCGGACTCGGCAAACGTCGGGCGGCAGTAGTTGCGTAAGGCTGCGATGTGGGCCAACGATGCGAGTACGTCCACTTCAGCCAACGCCAGCGCAGTTTGCCGGATGCGCTTGGCTTCGGACGCAATCATGGTGCGCAGCTCGGTGAAGAGGCGGCGCTCGATCTCGACAATCTTTTCTTGTGCGTCGAGAATCTTGGTCTCGTACTCTTTCAATTCTGGTGTGGTGAAGCGCTCCGCTCCCACCAGGGTCTGCTTGCGTTCATAGTCCTGCGGCACCAGGTGCAGGTTGGGCTTCGAAACTTCAATGTAGTAGCCAAAAATCGAGTTGAACTTCACCTTGAGCGATGAAATGCCTGTGCGCCCTCGCTCCCGCTGCTCGATTTGTGCCAGCACCTGCTTGCTGTTGCGCGAGAGTTCCCGCAATTCATCGAGGTCGCGGTCGATGCCCGCGGCGATCACTCCGCCGTCTGCGAAACTTAGCGGCGGCTCGGGCACAATCGTTTTCTCGATGCGTTCGCGCACGTCGCCGAGTTCATCGAGCGATGCATGCAGAGTCGCCAGCCGCTGCGCCGTCAGGCGGGCCATCGCTGCCCGGATTGCTGGAAGTTTTCCAAGCGACGCCGCCAGCGCGAGCACATCCCGGGGATTGGCGGTCTCAAGCGTGACTCGGCTTAACAATCTTTCCAGGTCGAGCACGCCGTCGAGGGCCCGCCGCAACTCCTCGCGGGCTACCATCTCGTTTACTCCGGCTTCGACGGCATCCAACCGGCCGTGAATTTCATTCAAATCGAGCGACGGCCGCAACAGCCAGGCTCTTAGCAGGCGCTTGCCCATAGGCGTGATCGCACAATCGATTGAGCGGAACAAGGTGACGCCCACGTCCGTGCCCGCGAACAGAGGCTCGATCAACTCCAAATTGCGTACCGTGACGGCGTCGAGCACGAGACAACTTTGCCGCTCATACCAGCCGATACGATCGACATGATCGAGCGATCCACGCTGCGTGGAGCGCACGTAGTAAAGAATTGCTCCCGCCGCGGCTGCGGCTGCGGTTCGCCCTGATAGGCCAAATCCTTCCAACGACAGAACGCCGAAGTGATTTTCCAGCAGCGGTATCGCATGGTCGGGTGCAAAGATCCAGTCATCCAAAGGAGTTTCGGTGCAAGTGGCTCCCCCGCGTTGGACGTGATTCTGTGGGGATGGCCGCCGGTTGTCGGGCCGAGCGAAGTTCGGCTCCTCCCGGATTCCCGCGCTTTCAAACAGCGGCGCCGCCGAGCCGTATAGCAATTCCTTGGGCCGCAGTTGCTCCAACTCTTCCTGTACCCGCCGCAGCGCGCCCTCGCCCGAAAATTCCGTGGCGCGAAATTCCCCAGTCGACAAGTCCAGCGCAGCAAAGCCGACGCGATCTCCTACCTGCGCCAGGGCTGCCAGAAAATTGTTTTCCTCCGATCCCAGCGACGAATCCGCCGCGGTCCCTGGCGTGACCACACGCGTGACTTCGCGCCGCACAAGTTTCTTGGCTTGGCGTGGATCCTCCATTTGTTCGCAGATGGCGACCTTGAAGCCTTTGCGAATCAACTTCCCGATGTAACCTTCCGCCGCGTGATACGGCACTCCGCACATCGGCACAGCGATTCCTTTTTCTTTATTGCGCGAGGTCAGAGTGATCTGGAGCTCTTTCGACGCTAGGATCGCATCGTCGAAAAAAAGCTCGTAGAAGTCCCCCAACCGAAAAAACAATAGCGCAGTGGGATGTTCTTTTTTGACGGCGGCATATTGCCGCATCAGCGGAGTGGACGGCTCGGTCATCTGGGCGGGCTTCGGCGGATTATAGCAAAGCGCGCTGTGGTTCTTCTGCCGCATTTCACGTCCGCCTGCGAGAAACTACGGCCACTAAATCGGTTGACTCCGATCGGATTCCGGTGTTCTCCTTCCCTATGGAACTCCGCAAGGATCCAATCACCCGTTCCTGGGTCATTACCGGCGACGATCCTGCCGAAACTGGGCCGCGTCCCGAGTTATCCTGCCGATTTTGCGACAACTCTGCGACTCCCCAGCAAGTGATTGCAAAATCCCCCAATGCGCCCGGCATTCCCTGGTCGGCGCGCTCGGTCGTCCATCCCACGCCTCTTTACCGGATTGAGGGCGAACCTGGCCGCCGCGGCGACGGCATTTATGACCGCATGCACTCCGTGGGAGCGCATGAAGTGCTGGTCGAAAACCCGCATCACGACCGGCATTTGTGGAACGCTAGCGACGATGAGATCGCGCACTTTCTGCGCCTGGCCGCGGAGCGCATCCTCGACCTCAAGCGCGATCCGCGGATCAAGTACGTGAGCCTCTTTAAGGATTATGGCAAGAACGCCGGACAAGAATTCAGTCATCCAACCTCACAAATCACCGCAACCATGTTCGTGCCGCGGCGTGTGCTCTACGAATTGCGCGCTGGCCGCGAATACTTTCTGAGCAAGGAACGTTGCGTCTTCTGCGACATCATCCAGCAAGAGGAACGACAGGCGCAGCGTGTGATCGAGGCTCGCGGAGACTATCTGGCAATTGGTCCCTACGCCCCGCGCGTCCCTTATGAAACCTGGATTATGCCGCGGAACCACGACGCTTCCTTCGAACGGACTGGATTGAACAAGCCGGGATTGCGCGTGAACCTCGCAGCTCTTGTGCGCCGGACGTTGCAGCGCGTGCGTTCTATTACCGAGGAATTTCATCTCGTACTGCATACCTCGCCCAGCAGCCTGCACCCGTCAAAAAATCTCGGCTATTGGAGAACGATCGATGACGACTATCACTGGCACATCGAGATTCTTCCCGTCCTGGGCTCGAAGGCGCGATCGTACACTTTCAAGGAAGTGTATTACTCCCCGGTCAGTTCCGAGACCGCGGTAAAGCAAATGCGGGAGGCGAAAATCGATGGCTGAACTATGGTCAAACCCGGCGTAACAGGCCTTATCCCGATGGCGCATGCCGCAGACGTGCAGCGGGCGGTCGATTTCTATAAGTTGCTCGGAATGGAGGTTCGCGGTAGCCTGCGGAATCACTCGGGCGAATTGCAGTGGGTGCACCTCGGCTGCGATCAGGCCGATTTGATGTTCGCGCGCGCCGCCGAACCAGTCATCGCTGGCCAGCAGGCCGTTCTGTTCTATCTCTACTCGCCCGATCTGATCGCATTGCGCGAACACCTAGTGGCTAGTGGCGTGAAAGTATCGCCAATTAAATATCCTGATTACATGCCCAAAGGAGAAATCCGCGTAGACGATCCTAACGGGTATTGCTTGCTAATCGGCCAGGCCGGCTAGCACAGAAGGCGCTAAGGCTGCTGCTACAATCCCTGCCGTGAAAACATTGTGTCTCACGAAACATCTTTTCTGTTGCTTGCTATTTCTGGCCACGTGCCTTGCCCAGAGCTCGGCGCCATCGCCCGGAAAGCAGAAAATTCTCTGGCAAAAACTTGAGGCTGCAATTCAGGAGGTCGACCAGCATCTCGATGGTGTGCTGGGAGTGTCAATCGAAGACCTGACAACGGGCGAGCATTTCTTCCTGCACGATGACGAAATCTTCGCCCAGGCCAGCTCCATCAAGATCGCGATTCTGGCGAACCTGTACCTGCAAGCTCAGCAAGGCAAGCTCAAGCTCACGGATTCGTACACCGTGCAATCCTCTGACATTGTTCCCGACAGCAACATCACGGGAGGACTTACGCCCGGCATAACGAGGCTTACGTTGCGCGACCTGGCGACGATGATGGTCGCCGTCAGCGACAACTCTGCCGCCAATGTGCTCATCGACCGCATTGGCATGCAGAATGTAAATGCCATGCTCGATGCGCTCAGCCTCACCCACACGCGCCTGCGCCGCAAGATGATGGATCTGCAAGCCGCGAAAGAGGGCCGGGAGAATATTTCCACTCCGCGTGAAATGATGACGTTGCTCGATGCCATCTATCACGGCAAGCTGCTGAACAAAGAAACGACTGCCGACTTCTTCAAGATGCTGAGCACGAACAAGCCTTCCTATATTCCGCGCGATTTGCCTCCCGACCTCAAGGTCGCAAACAAGGATGGCGAACTGGAAGGCGTGCGCAACGACTCTGGGATCGTTTTCGTCGATGGCCGTCCTTACGTGATTTGTGTGATGACGGCGTTTCTGCGCAACGAACGCGACTGAGAAGAGGCCATCACCAAAATCTCACTCGACGCCTGGCAGATGTTCGACCGCCTCAGCCGCGCCAGCGAGTATGGGAGAATCGTGTCTCCAGGAAACGGGGTAAGGTAATTTTCCGGCGGTGCGTAGCCTGGGTTCTCTTCGCTCCGGGCAAGGCTCTATCCACAAGTTGACTTTGTTGGATGGCCCTACTTCGCTGCTCCCTCGGTGCGAGCCGGGGCTGCTTGCTGCAGCATGAATTGTTCCGCCGCTTTCGCGTCCATCGGTTGCGAGAAGTAGTACCCTTGTCCATACTCGCATCCCAGCGCGAGCAGGCGCTCCACTTGCCTGGCACTCTCGATGCCTTCGGCAATTGCTTTGATATTCATTTTGTGCGCCAGGGCAGCGATGAGTTCGACAATGTCGGCGGCGGATCGGTCCGCTTGCATCTCGCGAACCAACGAGCGGTCGATCTTCAGCGCGTCCACGGGAAACTGCCGCAGGCCGCGGAGCGAAGTCGTTCCTGTGCCGAAATTATCGAGGATCACGCCAATTCCCAGATGCTTGAGATGAGAGAGCACGCTGATTGTAAGCTTGGGATCGGCCGCGGCCACACTTTCCGTCATTTCCAGTTGCAACCGTGAAGGCTCGATTTCCGTCTGTTGCAAAGCGTTCTGAATGTCGCTGGCGAGCCTGGGGTCGGCAAACTGCCGTGCGGATACGTTGACGGTGATGTTGACCGGCTGCTCGGAATAACGGTTCATCTGCCACTCGCGCAACTGCCTGCAGGCCTCCAACAGCAACCAGTGCCCAATCGAGATTAGAATTCCTGAGTCCTCGGCGGCTTCGAGGAAGCGGTAAGGAGAAATCAGTCCCTGCGAAGGATGATCCCAGCGCAACAGGGACTCGAAACTCACGATGCGCCGGGTGGCCAACTGGAGAACAGGTTGGTAAAAAACGCGAAACTGGCGCTGAGCCATAGCGGCGCGCAAGTCCGATTCCAGTTTTAGCCTGCCGACGGCACGGGTGTGCATGCCTTCATCAAAGAGCTCGCAGCGGGATCCGCCCAATGCCTTGGCGCGGCGCATGGCCACGTCGGAATCCTTCAACAAGTCTTCCGATCGCTCATGCGTGGGCGCGCTGAGCGCAATCCCGACGCTGAGCGAAACCCGCACTTCGTGCGTAGCGACCAGGAATGGATCGGCCACGCGGGCCTGCAGTCTCTGCGCCACGCGCATGGCATCGCTGGGATCGCCCAGCGCGTCGAGTAGAATCGTGAACTCATCTCCTCCCAGCCGGAACAGTGCAACATCTGCGGCGTTCTCGCGGCGGGTGATTGTCTCGTCCTGCTGTAGGTGTGCTCCGAGCCGTCGGCCTATTTCCTGCAGGATCTGGTCGCCGGCTGCGGTGCCCATGGTTTCGTTAAAGACCTTGAAGCGATCTACGTTTATCAATAGCAAGGTGTGCGGCCTTGCCGCATCGCGCCGAGTTTGCACAAACGAGCTTTGCAGCCGATCCAGAAACATCCGGCGGTTGGGCAGTCCAGTGAGCGGATCGTGAAACAAGTTGTGTTCGAGTTGCTCCTCCGCCCGCTTGCGCTCGGTAATATCGCGGTTCACAATCACAAGCTTCGCGACTTCGCCTTTGTCGTCGCGGATGGTGCTCGCCACCGACTCCAAAACACGCCACGTGCCGTCCTTGTGCTTAATGCGGTAGTCCAGTTGCTTTCCAACGCCCGTTTCCCGCGCTTCTCTCGCCGCCTCGAGAACCCGATAGCGATCATCGGGATGGATTTGCTCGAACGAGGAAGTCTCGCCCAGTTCGGTTGGCGTGTAACCCAGGATTCTCTGGTAGGCCGGACTGTTGTATAGCCGCCGCCCGCTCACGTCGACCAGAGCAATCATGTCGGCTGCATTCTCGGTGACGATCTGGAACAGCTCTTCTTTGCTCTTTGCTTCGCGATGGATCTGGTAAATCCGTAACTGCTGGTAGAGGGCCAGCAGGACCAACGCTCCCAAGGGAATCCAGAACCATAGCAACATGCCGAAGGTCTCCTGGGAGATCTATCGGCTGGATGCAACAAAAGATTTAATCTGGCGAATGGCAACGTCGGGACAGCAGGCAGGGTCCTCACTCTTCGTGCAGCAGAATCATGGGATCCACCGACAGCGCCCGTTGTGCGGGAATCCACGTAGCGATCAGCCCGAGCAGTGCCATCGCCACGACAACCCCGCCCAGGACCAGGGGATCTCGCGGAGTTGCCTGATACACAATGAAAGCCAGCACGCGGCTGGCCAAGATTCCGAGGAGTAATCCCGCAGCCGAGCCAAATGCCAGCAACTTGAACGCCCGTCCCAGCGCCGCCTGCAACACCTCTGCCCGCTGCGCGCCAAGGGCGACGCGGATTCCCAACTCCCGAAGCCGCTTGTTGACCGAATACGCAGCCATTCCGAAAATACCAGTAATCGAAAGGACTGCTCCCATCATGCCCAGCACGCCCAGCGACGCCGTGGCTACTCGCGAAGGAAACAGAACCACACTCAGCATGCCGCTCCAGGTGTCGGTAGTGACGGGCAGGCCGGCATCAAGCTCGCGCATTTTGCTCCTGATGGCTGCGCCGAGTTCTTGCGGATCGCGGCGGGAGCGCACCACGAGATAGGCCGCGCTGGAAGGCGATTGCAGCGCAGACAGAAACATCGCCGGCTGTTGATCTTCAGTGACGCTCAAATATTTTCCATTTTCTACGACGCCCACGACCTGGACGCGGGTTCCGTCTTGCATCCTGTAATATCCGCCGACCGCATTAATTACTGAGCCGAATAGCTTGCCCGCTAAATCAGGGTTTATAACTGCAACGGGTGGCGCGCTCGTGTCGTCGTGCCAAGTGAAAGTCCTGCCTGCCAATAAGCTGGTGGCGGCGGCATTGAAGTACCCAGGAGATACTTCGTATCTGTAAGGCATCGCGGCGATGTTCGATTGCCTCAATTCTGTGGTTTCATTCTTGAAAACATTCGCCCTGCTGCCGGAGGCATAGACCAACGGCGGGTAATTATTTACGAAACCCACTCGCTCTATGCCCGGAATCGTTTCCATCGCATCGATCATGCGCTTTTGCATGGGGGGGACTTTGTCGGCACTGTAGCCGGCCATGGTCAGGTTTGTCCCGACCAGCATCGCGTTGTGCGGCTCAAACCCGAAGTTGCTGTGCAGTGAGCGCAGCAGTCCACGCACGGCCACCATCGACGACGTAACGAGAACAGCACAAATCGCAATCTGAACGACAAGCAGTGCGTCGCGCACTGTCAACCGATGTCCTACTTTTCCGGTCGGTCCCGCTTTGACGATCTCGTAGGGATTAGCCTTCAGGACCTGGCGCACCGGAACGATCCCGAACAAAAAACCGCTTACGATCGCCAAAACTAAAGCAACCAAGTAGATTTTCGCGTCCGGGCTAACTGGGATATGTACAGGCGCTCCGGCGAAAGGCTGCCACATACTCAACCTACGCAATAGAGCCACACTGCCCATCACGCCGAGCGTACCGCCAGCCAGCGAAATCAGCATCGCTTCGGTCAGCAATTGCCGCAGAATGCGGTTGCGGCTCGAACCAAGCGCGAGGCGAAGAGCCACTTCGCGCGCACGGTCGGCGGCGTGAGCCCCAAACAGGCTGCCGAGGTTGGCGCATGCCGCCAGCAGAATCAATCCCGCGAGCAGCATCAGTCCGGCAACAAAAGCCCGGGCCGCTCCACTAAACGAGGTGAGGCCTTGGCGCGATAGCGTCGAGTCCTTATGGCTCACCTCTTTGGAATAGGTCTTGGCGAGAGACGCACCGACAGCGTTCACATCGGCAGTGGCCTTGGCCGGAGTCACTCCTGGCCTGAGATGTCCGAACGTTTCGAAAACTCCGCGCATGTTTCCACGCGCATCCAGGACATTTCCCGGGGCAACCTGTTCCTGGTTGACGATCGGCATAAAGAAATCGGGGGAGATAAACAACACGGTCCCGCGAAAGTCTGGCGGCGCTACACCGATAATGGTGAAAGCATGCTTGTCTAGCTGAATCTCACGGCCTAATACGCTTCGATCGTCCTGGAAACGGCTGTGCCAATATCCGTAGGTGAGGACGACGTAGGGTGCGCTGTTCCGGCCGTGCTCATCGCTGCTGTGAAAGAAACGACCGAGGTATGGCTGAAGCCTTAGTACGTCGAAGTAGTTACCACTCGTTGCGTAACCCGTCGCCAGGGACGGATTATTGCCCGTGTCCAACCCCACGAAGACGAAATTAAACGCTGCCAGATCTTCAAAACTGCGGTTGCGATCGCGCAGGTCGATATAGTTGGGATACGACTGAAACCCGGAATAGTCTCCATATTCGGTTCCGTAGAGACTCTCCGACTGAGGGACATTGAGCGGGCGCAGGATTAGCCCGTCCATGATCCCGAAGACCACGGCGTTGGCGCCGATTGCGAGTGCGAGCGTGAAGATAGCCGCGAAGGCGAATCCGGGAGACTTGCGCAGAACGCGGAAAGCCAGGCGTACATCCTGCAGAAAACTATCGATGAGATTCCCACCAAGAGCTTCGTGGCACTCCTCTTTGTATTTTTCACTGCCACCGAATTCGATACGGGCGCGACGTAAGGCCTCGGCGTGATCCAGGCCGGAACGCTCCAGATCATCCGCGCGGTGCTCGATGTGCGAGCGCAGTTCCTCTTCGATTTCGGCATTGATCTGCGAACGCTGGAAGAGCGCTGCGAGGCGGAGACGAAGTGAGGCGAAGAGCTTCATACTTCCTCCGGTTGAACAGACAGCGCCGAAGCGATGGCCGCGACAAGCCGATTCCAGTTGGCTGTCTCTTCCCGCAGACGCTTGCGGCCTGCGGCCGTGAGTTCGTAGAACTTAGCCCGGCGATTGTTTTCCGAGGTGCCCCAGCTCGTCTTGAGCAGCCCCTGACGAACCAGTCGAAACAGACCAGGGTAGAGCGCGCCTTGTTCGATCAACAGGGCGTTGCCGGAAATCTGCCCGATGCGAAGGAGAATGCCGTATCCGTGGAGTGGGCCGAGCGCGACCGCGCGCAAGATCAGGAGATCGAGAGTGCCGGGTAGGAGCTGGGCTTGTTCGGGCACGATCCCTCCTAAGTTGATTAGGAGTGTAGCGCCACTCTCCTAAGCTGTCAAGGAGAAACAACGGTGGGAAAGTTTTCGGATCTGGCAGCGACAAGCGGCCCGTCCGCGTACCATAATATTGCTATGGCTCCCGATGCTCCGGTTCGCCGAATGAAGACCTATACCGGTGGTCAGGGATACGTCTACCAGTATTACTTCGTCGGCCAACGTCCGGCACTAGCCGACGATCCCGAGGTTCCTGCCACCGAATTCATCTTCGACGTCACCTCCGACCGGAAGCATACCTACGCCGTCAGCGTCTTCCTTCCAGAAAGAGCGGTCAATGCATGGGCCGCCAAGCACGAACGGCCTCTCACAGAGGCAGAGAAGTACGCTGCCGCAAAGCTGCGCCTGTTTCGCGCCTTCGATGAAATCGAAGACATGAAAGCCGGTGGGCGGCGCTTGACCATTGACGAAAGTCTGCTCGAAGAAGCCCTGGCGAGCCTAGGTGTGGAATAAGAAAATGAGCTGCGTTGTGCCCGCCTATCTTCCTCAATTTATTAACGCCGCTGCAACAAACGCACTCATTGGCCTGGCTTCGCTGCTGTTTGTTGCTCTCGTGCCTGGTTAACCAATTTCTTCAGTTTGCCTTCCATTGATGCATCGCCGATATGTTCATCCTGCAACACACCATCGGCGTCAATGGTGAAGGTATGTGGAATCGACTGTACCGCAAAACCTTTCGCGATCGGTCCAGAAAAGCCGTCCTCACGATACTGCAGCCAGGTCATTTCGTTTTTTGCGATGAAGTCCTTCCACTTTTGTTCATCGGTGTCGAGGCTGATGCTAAGCACCACCAGTGGCTGTCCCTGGAATTTCTTGGCGATCTGCCGTATATGCGGCAGAGCCTCCCGGCAGGGCCCACACCAAGTCGCCCAGAAGTCGAGCAACACGACTTTTCCGGCTAGGTCGTCCATTGAAACCCGCCGCCCGTCGGTGGTCGTAATCGCGAACGGGGGCGCCATCCGCGCCCGCGCCAGTTCGGGGCGACTAATGTAGCGCAGTGCGCGCTGCCGGTCGGGATCGTTCTCCGCCTGCAGTTTCACAAACTCCTCAAACCGCGCCTTGGCTGCGTCGTCCTGTTTCAGGTGCGCCAGGACTAACCCATCCGCGTAGAGCGCAGATGGAAACTTTCCTTCCCCCGCCAGCGCCTTCACCATCTCTTCGTGGGCGCGAGTGAACAGCTCATCCTTGTGTTTGTCCATCCCCTCATGGGCCAGCACCGCGCCAAACTGGTAGTGCGCCAGCGCTACGTTCTTTTCGCCCTGAGCTTGCGCTGCCATCTCCTCCGCGCCGCTTTCGGCGGTCTTCCACTCCCGCAGTTCGATCCCGTACTTGATCATTTGTTGCTGGCAAGCAAGACAATGCCCACCGTCCTGCCGGTCCGCTTTCTTGAAGTTCTCCAAAGCCCAGTCGGTCCTTCGCTGGTGCAGATATTCCAGTCCCTCTTTATAAGTTTTCTGCGCCTTCTCATTTGTGGGCCCGTCGTGCGATTCTTCCTGGGCCATTACCGGAGCCACAATAAACGCTAACAATAGAACCATCCCGGTGAGCCGCATACCGATCCTTCCTAATGCTGAACTTCGCTTTGAAAGCTAACACGAGAAGTCGATTCTGGCGATGATTTCCATCACGCGTATTGATATCTGCGCCGCGGCATATAACTGGCCGCGGAATTTCAAAGGGCACAACTCCGACTAGAGTTCATGACCCGGTGCCGATCACGTCATGCAGGGCAATGGCCACGGACAACGAACCTTCCGCATCTTAGATTTACAATCACTTGCCATGAAAAACCTTTCAACTCTCGCAATCCTTGCCCTCTGTTGTCTGTCCAGCTGCACTAAGTCGGCAGGCCCAGTCGCCTCCGGCGGTTCGACCTCTTCGTTGTCCAAGTCGTCCGACACCCTGCAACAAAAGCTGCAGGAATATTCTGGAGCTGCCGCCACCGATTGTGGGCGCCTCAATGTGCAAGCGAACGCAGACCAATCGAAGAGTGCGAGCGACTGCGCCATGCAGGCGAGCCAGAATAAACACCCCTTCTACGTCGCCTACGATATGCCCGGCATGGCAGTAGGCGTGGCCGGCAACGCCGAGGGCAAGCTGTTCACCGTGCAGTCGCAAGGAACGGGCCCATCTGCGAAATTGACCAGCGGCGATTGCCCCTCGCAATTGCGCGTGGCTTCCAGTGGACGCATCACTTGCTTCGCCCCCGGCGACATGGGCTCTATGGGCGCCGGCCACGCCGCCGCGCCGCGTGGCATGTCTAATCCGCACGGCGCGCCCGCCCCGAAATAGCCGTCGCGAAAACCCGACTCCGACGCCGAGTAATCGAGTGCGAGGGAAGTGAAACCGATCGTCTGTGATTCTAATCACATCTTTAAGTGACCCCGTTTGTTTGCCTTAACCCTCACCCGATGGAAAATGAATCCAGTACAAGAGGATTCAGGCTCCGGGCCCGCGATTTGGGGTAAACTCAAGGGATTCCGGAACATATAAGGCCTATGTCTTTGCTCTGGCTGCGTTTCGCACTGGCTTGTTACTTCATCGGACTGGTCTACGCCTTCGTGGCGCTGACCCGCACCAGTGATCTGTTCAGCCGCATCGCCTTGCATGCGGCGAGCCTGGGCATGGTCTTCCATTTCGTTTCGCTGACCGAACTATTTCTATCGGGCCAGGTCGTCTGGGCGTCGGTGCACAACGGGGAATCGCTGCTCGCGTTTCTTTCGATGTCGTTTTTCATGCTCATCTATGCCATCTATCAGACGACATCGCCCGGTGTGGTCGTATTTCCCGTCGTATTCTTCCTGACCTTCGTTGCCGCTCTCGACGAGCAGCCCGTGTTGCTCACCCAATACGTTTCCAACAAAGGATGGCTGGCCGCACACATCTTTCTGATTTTTATTGGATACGCCTCGCTCCTGGTCAGCTTCGGCGCGAGCCTGCTCTATCTTTTGCAGGAGCGGCGGCTGAAGGCCAAGAGATCTACCAGCCTGATCTCGTTCCTGCCCGCGCTCGAAGTGATTGACCAAATTGGCTATCGCTCGTTGTTGCTGGGCTTTCCGTTCATGACGCTCGGCCTGCTGACCGGCTCGGTGGTGGCTATCTCCACCTACGGCCGCCTGGATTTTCTCGATCCCAAGATTCTGTTGTCGGTGCTGATGTGGGCCGTGTACATGCTCATGGTCTTCACCCGCTGGAACTCTGGATGGCGCGGCCGCCGCGCCGCCTTCCTGGCGACCTTCGCGTTCGTGGCCGCGCTCGCCGCCTGGGCTGCCAACTACTTCTCCGCCATCCACAGGTTTGCCGCCTCATGAGATTCCAGCTCATTGGCGTGAATCACAAGAGCGCACCGCTCGAATTGCGCGAGCGCCTGGCGATCCCGGAGTCGCGCCTGCCCGATGCGTGCCGCGATCTCACTGCTTATCCCGGCATCGAAGAGGGAATGGTAATCTCCACCTGCAATCGCGTGGAGATTGTCGCGCACACCACCAACGGCCACGCCGACCTGCGCGGATTTCTGCATGACCACTTTCATCTCAAGCCGGAGGAACTTGACGCGCATCTCTACGAATTCCGCGAGAAAGAGGCGGTCCGGCATCTGTTCCGCGTCGCTTCCAGCCTGGATTCGATGGTGGTCGGGGAAGCCCAGATTCTGGGCCAAGTCAAGGAAGCCTACGCCACGGCGCGGGCGATAGGCGCCGTGCGGGGACAACTCGACCAACTCTTCAGCCGCGCCTTTGCCGTGGCCAAGCGCGTACGCAGCGAGACCGCCGTCGGGTCATCGTCGGTCTCGATCGCCTCGGTCGCGGTAGAGTTGGCAAAAAAGATATTCGGCACACTACACGGCAAGAATGTTTTCATCATCGGCGCGGGAAAGATGAGCGAACTCGCCGCCCGCCATTTGATGGCACACGGCTGTGCGTCCATCTTCGTAGCCAACCGCACGTACGAGCGCGCCATCGGCCTGGCGCAGAAGTTCAACGGTCAGGCCATCAAATTTGACGACTTGTATAACACCTGCGACCGCGCCGACATTGTAATCACCTCGACGGGCGCGCCCCACGCCATCTTCCGCCGTGAGCACGGCGAGCAATTCCTGGCCCGCCGCAAGAATCGGCCGATGTTCTTCATCGACATTGCGGTGCCCCGCGACGTTTCGCCGGAGATGGGCAAGCTCGACGGCATCTTCACCTACGATATCGATGACCTGCAGCAGGCCGTCAGCAGCCACGTTGCCGACCGCAGCAAGGAAGCCCAACTCGCCGAAGCCATCATTACCAGCGAAGTGGAACGCTTCGAGGCCAAGCTGCACACGCTCGATGTTGTGCCGACGATTGTGTCACTGCAAGACCATCTGGAAACGATCCGCCAGGCGGAAATCGACCGCGTGCGCGGCCGCATGGGCGAGTTGACTCCTGAACAGGAGATCGCGATTGAAGCCCTAACCCGCGGCATTATCAACAAAGTCATGCACACGCCGATCACCACGCTCAAGACGGCGGCTCGAGAGTCGGAGGCGACCACAGTAGTCGATGTAGTGCGCCGTCTATTCAACCTGCGCGACAAAGAAGCGTCCCCGGAAAAGAAGAACGAAGTGGGGACCCGCCAGTGACGCGCGCGTGTGATCTCCGCACCCTTGATCCGCGCACGACCCTGAGTCGATGCCATCCTGAGCGTAGTCTGGCGAGGAGCGAAGCGAATCGCCAAACGAACTCGAAGGACCCGGTGCGCACCGGCGCGACGGAATACGGCGACGGGAATTTCCATATCGTGATCCGCTTTTTCGACGAGCACGATACTGAGAGTGATCGCATTTCCAACTGCGAAGCGGCAGCGTGGGATAGCACCCGTAAGATGGCCGCTCAATCTGGCCTTTTCGACGGGAACGTGGAATCATGAGGTGGGAGGCTGGTATGGCTGGAGCAGAGCACATCGACTGGTCGCAATGCTCGCTAGTGGAAATCAATCCGAAGGTTCAGAGCGGCGCCCCGGTGTTGCGGGGGACGCGCACACCGGTCAACGCGATTGTCGACAACTTTGACTATGGCGTAAGTGTTGCCGAAATCTCAAAGCAGTTCGCAGTCCCTCAAGATCGCGTCCAGGCGATCCTGACTTACGCTAAGAGCCATCGCGTTGCGCATCCTGTTTGACAACAACGTTCCGGTCGGGGTGCGAAACTTCCTGACCAAGCATGAAGTCCGCACTCTCGTGGAAATGAACTGGCCACCCCAACTGGAGAACGGCGAATTGTTGAAAGCTGCGGAAGCAGCTGGATTCGACGTGCTCGTGACGTCCGATCAAGATATTCGCTATCAGCAAAATTTAGCGAGCCGCCGACTTGCGTTGGTCGTGCTAGGGTCGAATATCTGGCCGATTGTGCGCAACCATGCAGCGGCCATCGGTGCTGCTGTAGATAAGGCGTCACCGAGTAGCTGTCACTTCATCGAAATGCCACGACCGCCGAGGCCTCGAAACCACTAGATATGAACCATCCCTCTAATAACCGGCCAAAACTCCGCATCGGCTCTCGCGGCTCCCAACTCGCTCTCTGGCAGGCCAACCACATCTCGGCGCTTCTTCGTGCCCGTGGCCACGAAGTTGAAATCGAAGTCATTCACACCACCGGCGACAAGATCACAGACGTTGCTCTGGCCAAGGTCGGCACCAAGGGCATGTTCACCAAAGAAATCGAAGAAGCCCTCGCCGCTGGGCACGTCGACCTCGCCGTGCATTCGTTAAAAGATCTTCCGACCGAACTCCCTCCGGGATTCGAAATCGCCGCTATCACAAAAAGGGAAGACCCGCGCGATGCTTTCTGCTCGAGCCACTTCTCCCGTTTTCAGGACTTGCCACGCGGCGCCCGCGTGGGCACTTCCAGCCTGCGCCGGCAGGCGCAACTCAAGGCCGTCCGCCCCGACCTTGACATTCATCCTCTGCGCGGCAACGTCGACACGCGCCTGCGCAAACTCGAGCAAGGAGAGTACGACGCCATCATTCTCGCCTCGGCTGGACTGAGGCGACTCGGCAAGACGCCGCTCGTCAAACAAATCATCCCTGCCGAAGTGATGTGCCCTGCCGCCGGCCAGGGGGCGCTCGGCATCGAGATCCGCGCAGGCGACGCTGCGACCGGGCAGCACCTGCAATTTCTCAACGATCCCGCCGCCCGCGCCGCCACCACCTGCGAGCGCGCCCTGCTCAACCGCCTCGGCGGAGGCTGCCAGGTCCCCATCGGAGCCTTAGCCGAAATGCGGAATGGCAAACTGCATCTCGAGTCCATCGTCGCCGACCCCGACGGTTGTAAAGTGCTTCGCGATTCACGTGACGGCGATGATCCCGAAAAGCTTGGTAGCGAAGCCGGCACGGCACTCCTCAAGCGCGGCGGAGACGCAATTCTCGAAGCCGTTTACGGCCGCGGCCTAGCTGTTCCGCCGCAACCCTGATCGACCATCATGAGCCGCAATGTTCTCCTGCAAATCCTGGGTGGCGGCAAAAGCCCGGCCCACCTCCGCCGTTTGGTCAATCTCTGGCCGCCATTTCTTGGCGCGGGCATCCGAATTAAACACATCGCGCCCGACATGAAGGCCGTCGACGTCGAAATGAAATTGCGTTTCTGGAACGCCAATTACGTGGGCACCCATTTCGGCGGATCGCTGTTTGCCATGACCGACCCTTTCTATATGCTCATGGTGATGGCAAATCTTGGCCGCGACTATATCGTCTGGGACAAAGCCGCGAGCATCCGCTACCGCAAGCCGGGGAAGGGAATAGTCCGCGCCAAATTCCGTTTGACCGACGCCCAGCTCGACGACATTCGTGACAAGCTAAAGACGCTGCCCAAGTACGAGCCGGTATTCCAAGTGGAAGTAACGGACGAATCGGAGGAAGTCGTAGCGATCGTCGAAAAGCTGTTGCACGTGCGCAAGAGGCAGGATGCCGAACCCAGCGAGCCGCGAAGCGGCGAAAGGATACAGCCCACGGCGTGAGCCGTGGGATAGTTAGAGGAAATACGAACAAGCCCCGGAGGGGCGAAAGAGAACGAGGTGTACATTCCCGAACATTTCCGCGTCCGTGATCGTGCCCACGCGATCACGTTCATGCGAGCGAATCCATTCGCAATCCTTATCTCGTCCACCGACGAAGGTCCGTTCGCTACGCACTTGCCCCTATCCGTGCGCGGAACCGACGACCAACTTCTACTTCGCGGCCACGTTGCCAAGGCGAACCCACACTGGCGTTATCTTGAGCGGCAACCGCCTTGCTTGACCATCTTCCACGGTCCTCACGCTTTCATTCCCACTACGAACTACACGACTCGCGAAACCGTTCCCACCTGGAATTACGGTGCAGTCCATGTTTACGGAAACGCGCGGCTGTTCGGCTCCGAAGAAGAATTGCAATCCATGCTTCATGAATTGATTGAAACGTTCGAACCGGCCTTTGCCGACCAGTGGGCCAGCCTGAGAGATGCGTACCGTGAGCGCATGGTAAGCCACATCGTCGGCTTCGAAATCACGGTCACAAAACTCGAAGCCAAATTCAAACTGAGCCAGAATCGCACTCCTGAAGAGCAGGCAAACGTGATCAGGTCGCTGGAGAAAGCCGAGGACACGACGGTTTCGGGTGTTTCGCGCCTGATGCGCGAGCAAGGACTAGGCTTAAAGAAGCATTGACTCTTCGTGTGGGCCAGTTTTGTGTGGGGCGGGCACTCTTGCCCGCCAAACTCTAACCATGAGCAAGAGCGCAAATGTCGCAACGAATAAGCCTCTGAGCGGGATCCGCGTACTTGTGGGCCGAGCGCGGCACCAGGCGGGCGCTCTGTCCACCGAACTGCGCAAACGGGGAGCCGACGTGATCGAGATTCCCTTTATCGAGATTCACAAGCCCAAATCGTTCCAGCCGCTCGACACAGCACTGAAGAATCTCGGCACCTACGACTGGCTGATCCTGACCAGCGTGAACGGCGTTGAGGCGATGTGGGAGCGGCTGGCCAAACTGAGGATCTTGAAAAACGCATATCGCAAGCGGCTGTCCGAAAACGAATCGCACCAGAAAGGCGTCAACTCCAGTCGTGCGGAAACCCCGTCACACTCGAGATCGGGATTAGCCGCTGGCGGGCCACTTCTGCGCATCGCCGCCATTGGTCCGGCTACGAAGAAAGCCATCGAACAACGTGGAGCAAACGTGAGCGTCGTCCCAAAAGAATACGTCGCCGAGTCCGTCGTGCGCAGCCTAAAAAACAAAGTCAAAGGCAAGCGCGTTCTACTGGTACGCGCCAAAGTCGCCCGTGATGTTATTCCGCGGGAGTTGCGCAAGGCGGGAGCGCATGTCGAGGTCGTTGAGGCCTACGAAACCGTCGTGCCCCAATCCTCTCGTATTCGACTGCGCGCCAGTCTTAAGAATCCCAGCAGGCGGCCGGACGTAGTCACCTTCACCAGTTCCTCGTCTGTCAGAAACTTCGTGGAATTGCTTGACTCGAGGTCGGCCGCATTGACTGCGCTAGAATCTCGCGGGCGGAGGAGCCAGCGCCACAGAGGTCTTGACGGAATTCAGATGGCCTCGATTGGTCCGGTCACTTCGTCGACTCTGCGGGAAAAGGGCCTCAAGGTTGATATCGCAGCCAAAGAATTCACCATTCCCGGCCTGGTCGCAGCAATCGTGCAAGAGTTCGCACGACGGCGGTAAAAGGGTTTTCCGCCAACTCCCCGCGTTATACTCTTGTTATGTCTGGGGTTCCACAAGCGGTTCCGCAAAAAGATTCGCAGAAGACTTTTTACCTCGAGACCTTCGGTTGTCAAATGAACGTTCACGACTCCGAAAAGGTGATCGGGACGTTGCTGCAGGAAGGCTATCGCCAGGTGGAGACAGTCGAGCAGGCCGACCTGGTTCTCTACAACACCTGTTCCATCCGCGACAAGGCCGAGCAAAAAGTTTTCAACCGGCTCGCCGATTACAAAAAATATAAAAAGCAAGGCAAGACGTTTGGCGTGCTCGGCTGCGTGGCGCAGCAGGAGGGCGAAAAGATTTTCGAGCGTGCGCCGTATGTGTCGCTGGTGTGCGGGTCGGCATCGTACCGCAACTTGCCGACCATGCTCATTCAACTGGAAAAAGCGCAACTGGAAAACGCCGCAGCAGGGAAGTCCGTCACCCGAAAGTCGGAAGCCGAAAACCTGGTCCGCATCACCGGACTGGACGATCGCGAGACCGACGCTTGCTTTGAGACCGAGTTCACCGCCCGCAGCAATCCGCACCGCGGATACATCACCATCATCGAGGGCTGCGACAAGTTCTGCGCCTATTGCGTTGTCCCCTACACGCGCGGCAAGGAGCGAAGCCGCACTTCAGAGTCCGTGCTGGCGGAGGCCCGTCAGATGGCCGATCTCGGATACACCGAAATTCAGTTGCTGGGCCAGAATGTGAACTCGTACAAAGATCCGACGAGCGATCTCACGAAGAAGAAGTCGTTTGCGGAATTGCTGGCCGCCGTGGGAGAAGTGCCGGGCATCCGGCGCGTGCGCTTCACGACGTCGCACCCGCGCGATTTCGGGCGGGACATTGTTGTTGCGATCGAGGCCGTCCCCACGCTCTGCGACCACGTTCATCTGCCCGTGCAAAGCGGATCCACGCGGGTTCTCGATGCCATGCAGCGCCTTTACACCCGCGAGCAATATCTGGAGCGCATTGCCTGGATGAAGGCCGCGAAGCGCGAGATCAGCATCACCACCGACGTGATTGTAGGATTTCCGGGAGAGACCGAAGAGGATTTCGTCGAGACGCTTGGCCTGCTGGAAGAGGTCGGCTACGACGCGGTCTTCGCATTCAAATATTCGCCTCGGCCGAACACGCCGTCGCTGAGTATGGAGGATGCGATCCCTGATCTCGAAAAAGCGCGCCGCCTGGAAGTGCTAATGGCCAAGCAGCGCGAAATACAAACTGTGCTTTACAGGAAATATATAGGGACAACTTGTGAAGTAATGGTTGAAGCCAGGAACGAAGCTCGAAACCAGTGGGTCGGTCGCACTTCGCACAACAAAACTCTAAATTTCATCGCTGCGGACGCTGCCGTTCCCAAGCCGGGAACCTACGTGCCGGTGCGCGTCACCGGCAGTTTTCCCAACAGCCTTTTAGGCGAAATGGTGGTATAAGAGGCAAATATTCAGGAGATCCCCATGGAAGTAGAAATGACAATCCGCGGCCTGCTTATGGATCCGGTGTCGAATATGCCGATTGTAGTGTTGAAGGACGTGGGTGGGGACACAGTATTGCCGATTTGGGTTGGAGTTTATGAGGCGAATGCGATAGCGCTGGAGATGGAGAAGGTAAGCACGCCGCGGCCGATGACGCATGACCTGATCAAGAACGTGCTCACTGGACTGGAGACGCAGGTACATAAAGTGGTGGTGACGGAACTGCGCGAGGACACGTTTTATGCGGTCATTTGGCTGGAGCGCGGGGGCGAGGTGATCAGCATCGATTCGCGGCCTTCAGATGCGCTGGCGTTGGCGTTGCGGGTGGATTGTCCAATCTTTGTCGAAGATGTGGTGCTGAAGACTTCGAAGCTGGCGTCGAACGCGTCGGATCGGGTAACGAGCGACGAGTTGCGGAAGTATCTTGAGGGGTTGAACGACGACGACATGGGGAAGTACAAGATGTGAAGTCGGTGGCTAGTGGCCGGTGTGCAATCCTATCCCGCAGTGCCCATTGCGGGAATCCAATTCCAGGAAAGGCCGCCAGGCGATGTGGCCTCCGCTTGGTTTACATAATACCTGTTATCGGACATTGAATTTATGCGCGGCGGAATGCCCCAATGTTAAGCACACATCAAAACGCGGGCAGGAGTGCCCGCCCCACATAGTCCTTCCCCGCGAGGCCACACCTCAAGCCGTCACGGTGTACTTCAGCAGGCACCAGAGCGCGCGGAAGCCGTCTTTCCAGCCGATTTTTTTGCCTTCCTCGTAAGTGCGTCCCCAATAGCTGATGCCGACTTCGTAGACTCGGAGCCGCCGCTTGGCGATCTTTACCGTAATCTCGGGCTCGAAGCCGAAGCGGTCCTCGTCGATGGGAATGGACTGCAGGATTTCGCGGCGGAAAACCTTGTAGCAGGTTTCCATATCGGTCATGTTCATATTGGTCAGGGCGTTGGAGATCAGGGTGAGAATCGAATTTCCGATCGAGTGCCAAAAATAGAGCACGCGGTGCGGGCCGGAGCCAAGGAAACGGGATCCGTACACCACGTCAGCTTTTCCTTCGATCAGCGGCACCAGCAAGGCGGGGTAGTCGGAGGGATCGTATTCAAGGTCGGCGTCCTGGATGATAACGAAGTCTCCGGTGGACTCCTGAATGCCACGACGGAGCGCCGCGCCTTTACCCGTGTTCTTCGGCTGGAGCAGGACTTTGATCTGGGGATGTTGGGACTGGAGTTGGGCCAGAATTTCCCGGGAACCATCCGTTGATCCATCATCCACGCAGATCAATTCAATCTCCAGCGGCACGGCCATGACGCGTTCGACCACCTTTTGCAGGGTCGCCTGCTCGTTGTAGACGGGCATGACTGCGGAGAGTTTCATGGTAGAAGTAAACGTCACAGTAACGGCCTGAGTCAGAGCCGTCAAGAGAGCAAAAGAGTTATAGTCAGAAGTCACTATTGATTCGAAAGGGACGACAAAACCAAGATCAAAGGGGATGGACAGGAGTATCAGATCCACACAGGACTATTTTGGGGTGAAATAGAGTGCCGGCTACGCGGGTGGCGATAGCGATCAGTTCCCTTTGGCCACTGAAGACCTTGACCTGGCGGGCCCGGGAGAGGTCCGGCAGATTGACGGTGCGTCCGTTGCGGATGCGGGCAGCGGTGAGTTCGTCAGCAGTGAGCGAGGGCAGGCCCGGCAGCAATTTGCGGGGGTGGACGAATAAGTCCGCTAGCATTTCCGGCGTCTCGACCGGCGGGCGCGGTTCCTTCGAGAACGGATGCGCTGCTTCGGCGAGTTGATCCAGCGTACAGGCGTCTGCCAGAGTGAACTCGGCGACCGAGGTTCGGCGAAGCGATTCCAGGTGGGCGCCGCAGGCCAGTTCCCTTCCCATTTCATGAGCAATGGAGCGCACGTAGGTGCCGGAGGCTACGCGGGCGCGAAAACGGACGCAGGCCGTCTCTATAGTTAGAATCGCGAACTCCTTGATCTCGACCGCCACCGGTTTCAAAACGACTTCTTTCTGTTGCCGGGCTAGTTTGTAAGCCGGGACGCCGTGAATTTTCTTGGCAGAGAACGGAGGCGGTGTCTGCTCGATAACTCCACGAAAGCGTGCGGACACGGCCTCCACCTCTTCGGCTCGCAGGATGACTTCTTGCGGTGCGGTAGTGGGGTCGCCTTCGGCGTCGTAGGTATCGGTCGCGAACCCGAATCGTATGATGCCCTCGTAGACTTTTTCGGATGTGGTGTAGAACTGGGCCAGGCGAGTGAGAGTTCCGGTGACCATTGGGAGAACTCCAGTGGCCATAGGGTCGAGAGTCCCGAGATGGCCAATGGAGCGTTGCTGTAGAATGCGACGAACGCGGTTGACCACGTCATGCGAGGTCAATCCGGCGGGTTTGTCGATGATGAGGACGCCATTCATGCAGAGGATTTTGTAATTTGGTAATTGAAAAATCAAAAACAAGATCAGAAGCGGCGGGCAGGAGTGCCCGCCCCCACAAACATTATCCAATCATTAACGTAGCAAATCTCCTCCTATGTTCCCGATCAAAGACGATCAACCACGATACAGCACGCCCTACGTAAACTGGTTTCTGATCGTGCTGAATATTCTCATCTACTTGTTCCAGGCATCGCTGGATCCGCGGAGTGGTGAACTCTTCGCGCGGCAGTTTGGCGTGGTGCCAAGCCACCTATCGGCATTTCTGGCGGGATCGCCGAGGTACACGCTTCCGGCGGTCGTAATTCCCTTTTTTACATCAATGTTTCTGCACGCTGGCTGGATGCACGTGCTAGGTAACATGTGGTTTCTCTATATTTTCGGGGATAATGTTGAAGATTATCTTGGACATTTTAAATATCTTCTGTTCTATGTGTTGTGCGGGTTAATTGCCATGACGACCCAGGTCGCGATCTACCCGAACTCGACTCTGCCGACGGTCGGTGCGAGTGGAGCGATTGCGGGAGTTCTGGGAGCATATTTCATTTTGTATCCGCGCGCCCGCGTGCTGACGTGGTTCTTCGTGTTCGTCTTTTATATTCCGGCGTGGATCATGCTGGGATATTGGTTCGTGCTGCAGTTTATGGCAGGAGCGGTCACGTTGTCAGTGGCGCAGGCGGGCAAGGATGTCGGAGGTGTTGCGGTTTGGGCGCACGTGGGAGGATTCGTTGCCGGACTGGTAATGGTCAAACTGTTCCCAGAGCGAAGCCGCAGGACGCCTTATGCATATAGGTAGAGGTTGAGAATCCCTCCTTCTCGCGTACAAACGCGCGAGAAATGGGGCGGCCGGTTTCAGTCCAACTTCAAAATCAAAAACAAGATCAAAAGCGGCGGGCAAGAGTGCCCGCCCCACACGTTCCAAGATGCAAGTTATTTCTTTGGGCGCGATTCCGGTGGGACCAGTCCCGACAGGCGATAGTAGACCACCAGTTGGCCATAGTGTTCGCCGCCGTGTTCGACGAAGCCGTAGGCAAAGTCGGAGACGCGCGTCTGTTGGTGGGAAAAGGGGTCGACCATCAGATTGGACATTCCTTTATCGCCTTTTGCTTTAATCGCAGCCTCGCCGTCGGCAAAGGATTTCTTTACGAAGGCAACAACGTCAGCCTTGGTCTTGTACTGATCGCGTTTGGGATCTTCTTCCGCGGGAGGCTTTTGCCCCATGACCGGATTGGTGAAGAAATAATTCGAACCAGCTACGTGCAGAAGTTGTTCGGCGAAGCTGCGCTGAGCGGGCGTGGGCTTGAAGTCGTACTTGTCTTCGGGAAAGTCTTCGGCCATGGTGATGAGTTTTTTCCCTACGTAGTTCCAGGCTTCGAGTACGGCTTGGGACGAGCTGGGAGCGGGTTTTACGGCGGCTTCTTTTTTTGCGGCATCTTGAGCATCCATGGGAATTGCAAAGGTTGCAGCAGCGAGAATGGCTGCGGCTACGAATGGTGCTTTGAGCATTGTGCGTTCCTCCTCCGGATGAGTAGAGGTGAGCATTGTACGTGGACTGAGCGAGGAAGGACAAAGCGCCAACGTCAAAAGCGACGGGCAGGAGTACCCGCCCCAAACAAACTCAGCACACCATCAGACGCCGTTGGGGCGCTGGCGAATTAGAGAGAGGAATTCGGAGCGCGTCTCCTCTTCGTTGCGGAAGCAGCCGAGCATTGAGGAAGTGACCGCGGCCGAATGCTGCTTTTCGACGCCGCGCATCATCATGCAGAGGTGGCGAGCTTCGATGACGACGCCGACGCCTTGCGGCTCGATTACTTTCTGGATGGTCTCGGCGATCTGGGTGGTGAGGCGTTCCTGGATTTGCAAACGGCGCGAGAAGATCTCGATGAGGCGCGGAATCTTACTGAGACCAATGACCCGGCCGTTGGGAATGTAGGCCACGTGTACTTTTCCGAAGAACGGCAGCAAGTGGTGCTCGCAGAGGCTGAACATTTCCACGTCTTTGACGATGACCATTTCATCGTAGCTGACGGTGAAGAGAGCGCCCTTGAGCAGGACCTCGGGATCTTCCTGGTAGCCCTTCGTGAGAAACTTCATGGCTTTGTGGACGCGCTCTGGAGTGTCGGCCAAGCCTTCACGCTCAGGATCTTCGCCGAGGCGGACCAGCATTTCGTGGATGAGGTCTTCGAATCGCGCGCTGGTGAGCGTAGGCGCTTCTTTTGATTGTTCGAGCGGAGTCGGTTTCATAAAGATGGCGGTTTCCTTCCCTTCGCACGCGGCATAGGTTCTTCCGTGCAAAGAACGTGCCTCAGGATGACACTTTAGCGGCGCGGTTCGTTCCCTCCCGCGTATTCAAAAGAGTTCATCATAGTTTCTTCTAATCTCACTCTTTCCAGATGCGCCAGGAGGAAGCCGCGCTGCAATATTTCGAAGATCTCGATGGACAGATTTTCCGTGGTGGGCACAAGTTTGGCGAATTCTTGCAGCATATTCAAATTCGTCACATGGAAGCGAGAGAGCACTTCCCTTTCCACGAAACCGTCGAGGTCGACAAGATTGCAAACCATACCCGTGGCGGGGTCGACGGGACCGCTGACTGTGACTTCGAGCGCGTAGTTGTGGCCGTGCCCGTGCGGGTTGTTGCACTTGCCGTAGGTGCCGCGGTTTTCGTCGGCGGACATCTCGGGGCTATGCAAGCGATGGGAGGCCGAGAAGCGGTAGCGGCGGGTGAGGTGCGCTTTCATGTTCAGCTTCTAGCGGCTGGCTCCTAGCTCCTGACTCTTCATTGTTCTCCATAAAAATCCACGAAGAGGTCTGGGGTTTCGTAAACCCGCACGCGATGCAACTGCGCTTTCTGGAGTTTCGTTTGCAGGCGCTGCCACACGGCGATCGCGAGATTTTCTGTAGTCGGAATGCGGGTGAAAAATTCCGGAACTTCCTTGTTCAGGAACCGGTGGTCCATGGCGTCGAGGACTTCGTGGTGCATGACTTCTTTGAGCTGTTTGAGATCGACCACGAAACCGGAGCGCGGATCGACTTCGCCTTTCACGGTGACTTCGAGGGTGTAGTTGTGGCCGTGGCCGTTAGGGTTATTGCATTTGCCGAAGATGCGGCGGTTTTCTTCGGGAGTGAAGTCGGGATTGTGGTAGTAGTGCGAGGCGGCGAATTCGGCTTTGCGAGTTAGGTAAACCATAGAAATCAGTTGTCAGTGGCCAGTTGCCAGTACTGCGCGTTTGTCGGAATACGTGCGGCCTTTCCAGGGGACGCTGCCTTTCGCGTGGGCTCGCTTCGAGCGCAGCAACAAGTAAGCGAACATGGGCATCCCGATCAGCGCGCCGAGAATTTCCTTGGCCCAGGTGAAGTTGGCTCGCATCAGTCGTGTTACGAGATATGCAAAAGTTGCTGCGGAGATAATGCTCCACCTCCAGTGATGCGTCGCGTACGCGAGCAACAAAACGAGCCACGGCGTTCCCCAGAGCGCCACCATTTTCGCGGCGAGCCAGACTGGCCTGGGGAACAACAATGCTAAATTTTTTGTCCAGCCGTCGCGAAGTTGACGATAGTTTCGGTACATGCGGGTGCGGACGGCGTCAGGCGCATAGCGAAAACGGATTCTTCGGCCGGAGCGTTTCACCGCGCGGGCGAGCGCAACATCCTCGAGAATGTCTGCTGCAACCGCGGCGTGGCCACCGACCGCGTCATAGGTGTATCGAGGCACGAGGATGAACTGGCCGTTTGCAGCGGCGCTGGGCGATGCCGGATCGCTCACGATCGACGGAGGATATTGCCGGGCCAGTTCTGCGAAAACTACGGGCAAAGTGGCCATCTCCCAGACAGTTACGGCAATCTGTTCGGGAGAGTAGGAGAGCAACTTGGCGTTGTCTTTCTCCGCCTCGGCTATTGCGCGGGCGAGCGATCCGGGAAGATGGATGGTGTCGGCGTCGGTAAAAAGCAGCCATTGGCCGCGGGCGTGGCGGGCTCCGGTGGTGACGGCGTTATTCTTACCGGTCCAGCCTGCGGGCAGAGGGCCGGCTTCGAGCAGGATCAGGTCGAGAAACGATGACGCGATTTCTCGGGTGCGGTCGGTGGAGTGGTCGTCGACGACGATAATTTCGAAGGCGATGCCGGATTGCGCGACTAGCGACTGGAGGCAATCGCCGAGGCAAGCTTCCTCGTTGCGTGCGGGGATAATCACCGACACTGTGGGAGGCTGCTGTTGTCTTGCTGTCGCTGTCATAAGCAATGCGGTCAGAGCCGAATCTATTATTATAGCTGTGTGTCCCGTATAGCCCAGTTCCCTTCCCTTATTGCCTGTCTTCTACTGATTGCGCTCTCTGGCTGCTACAGCGGATCGCGGCCCCCCCGCATTGGATCGAATGCGCCGGATTTCACGGTGCAGGATGCGGATCGAACGGTTGCGCTGAATCAGTTTCGCGGGCAGATCGTGGTATTGAATTTCTGGGCGACGTGGTGTCCGCCGTGCGTGGAAGAGATGCCATCGTTGGTCCAAATGCAGCGCCGCATGAAGGCGAAGGGCGTGACCGTGGTGGCGGTGAGCATTGATGTCGACGAAAATGCGTACCGGCAGTTTTTGAAGCAGCACGGCGTGGATCTGTTGACAGTACGCGATCCCGAGCAGAAGACGCCGGCGCTTTACGGGACGCACGGCTGGCCGGAAACGTTCATCATTGACCGCAAAGGCGTCATGCGACGCAAGTTCATTGGGGCGGTGGATTGGACGGAGCCGGAGATCACGGATTTTTTGAGCAAGCTGTGAAGCGCTGAAGGCCTTTCGAAAAGAACAACTTCGTCCGCATCCCGCAGCATAACCTCCTCTTTCGCCCCTTTGGGGCTCGCTAGTTTCGACTTGAGAACAACCACGGCTCACGCCTGGGCTGCGTTCCGAATTCTGCGTTTTCACCAGCGCTGCGAGGAATCTCGTGAGAGCACCGACCGGCCGCCACGAGATGCTAAAATAAAAAGATTGCATGCCAGTGAAGGACCTCACCGTCAGCGGTTCCCCCGATCTCAAGCCTGAACGCAAGCCAGATATCAGGAAAGAGGAATCTGCGGAGAATCCGCACTCCGACCGCCCCCAGAGAGTGGGCTTCGTCAGCCTCGGCTGCCCAAAAAACCTGGTCGACAGCGAAGTGATGATGGGACTGCTCTCGCGCGCCGGAGCCGAGTTGACCCGCCGCGCTGAAGATGCCGACGTAATCGTCGTGAACACTTGCTCCTTCATCGAAAGCGCGCAGCAGGAATCGGTCAATACCATCCTTGAAATGGCCGCGCACAAAACCGGCGGCAAGGCGAAAAAACTCATCGTAGCGGGATGCCTGGTCGAGCGCTTCCGCGACCAGATTCGCCAGGACATTCCCGAGGTCGATGCCGTTGTAGGAACCGGAGAACTGGAAAAGATTCTTTCCGCCGCAGGTCTGGAACCCGCGCCCTCGCCGACCAACGACCGGAGCGATTCCCCGTTCGTGGTCTTGCCGTCGCGTCCCGAAGGCGATGCTCGCGCGGCCCAGGGCCGATTCTCGCGCGAGGCATGGGATGGGGCGATTGGCGATCTCCCTAACTATCTTTACGACGACGCCACGCCCCGCGTCCTGGCCACGCCCGGCCACATGGCCTACATCAAAATTGCCGAGGGCTGCGACCATCCCTGCACCTTCTGTATCATTCCCCAATTGCGCGGCAAGTTCCGCTCTCGTCGCTTTGAATCCGTGGTCGCCGAGGCCGAACGCCTCGCCCGCGGTGGCGTCCGCGAAATTACTCTGATAGGTCAGGACACCACCTGCTACGGCGAAGACTTCGGCCTGAAAGACGGTCTGGCGCTGCTGCTGGAAAAACTTACCGCCATCGAGGACCTGCGCTGGGTGCGTTTTCTTTACGCCTATCCCAACAAGATCACCGGCAAACTTCTGGACACGATCGCGCAGCACGAAAAAATCTGCTCCTACATGGACGTGCCTCTGCAGCACGCCTCGGCCTCAGTGCTGAAGCGCATGAAGCGTGGCGGAGGAGCCGACGTCTTTCTCCGTTCCATCGCCAAAATGCGCCGCACCGTCCCGGACCTGACGCTGCGCACTTCCTTCATCGTGGGCTTCCCCGGCGAGACCGAAAAAGAATTCCAAGAACTCTGCGACTTCGTGCGCGAAGCGCAATTCGACTGGATGGGCGCATTCGCCTACTCCGATCAGGACGGCGCCGGAGCCTACGCGCTCGACAAGAAAATCTCGCCACGCGAGATCGAGCGTCGGCGCAAGCATCTCATGGCAATCCAGCGCCAAATCAGCAAGAAGAAAAAGAAAGCTCTCATCGGCCGAGAGCTCGATCTGCTGCTCGAAGGCGAATCGGAAGAAACCGAATTGCTGCTCGAAGGCCGCACGCCCATGCACGCTCCCGAGATCGACGGCAAAGTCTTCGTCAACGACTTTCCCGAGGAAATTGATCCCGAGCCCGGCCACTTCTACCGCTGCCAGATCACCGAAGCTCACGACTACGATCTGGTCGCTAAAATTTTGTAGCCAATCGTATGCCGCGCAAGCGTGTCCTCAAACTCCGCTGCCCCATCTGCAAAAAATCAGTCAAAAGCACCGACCCCGACTTCCCCTTCTGCAGCGACCGCTGCCGCCTGATCGATCTAGGCAAGTGGGCCAGCGGCAAATACGTCATCTCATCCCCGGTAACCGACGCCGAAGAAGCAATCCGCGACCACAACCCGGAAGACCAAGAAGAAGAATCATGAAGCAAGATCGAACGAGCCCCGCCACGCCAAATAGTATCGCCGAGCCGCCAGACCGTAGCGCCGGCGTCCCGCCGGCTGTAGCGGGGGCGTCCCGCCCGCGCTTCGGCGAGGTCACAATCCGCACTCGCGGCCGCCTTCCCCACTGGGAAAAAGATAGTGCAACTTACTTCATCACCTTCCGCCTAGCCGACTCGCTGCCAAAGTCCGTCCTAGATCGAATCACTTCCGAGCGCGAAGCCATCGTTAAAACTGCAAACCAACTTCATCGCGATCTAAGCCCGGACGAGCGCCGAAAAATTCAGCGTCTCTCGACTCCAATCGTCGAGCAGTTTCTGGACAGTGGCGCTGGCGCATGTTTTCTGCGAAATCCCGCAATCGCGGAAGAGCTAGCGAATACCTTGTCTCACTTCGACGACCGGCGCTACCGGCTTTTTGCCTGGTGTGTCATGCCCAATCACGTCCACGTGGTTGGGCGCCTTTTGCCCGGCGAAACGCTAGCGACTGTCGTTCACTCCTGGAAATCTTTTACCGCAAAACGCGCGAATGCAATCCTGGGCAGGGACGGCGAGTTTTGGCAAAGAGAGTACTATGACCACCTGATCCGAAACGAAAACGAATTCGAACGCGCAATGAACTACGTGGCAGACAATCCTGCAAAAGCAAATCTAAAAGACTGGAAATGGGTCTGGGTGTTGGGGCGGGACGCCCCCACCACAGCCGCCGAGGACGGCGGCGCTACAAAACCCACGACCCGCTAGATATGGAATCAGCCAAAACAAAGGAGCACTCGCGTGCCGACGGTAGCGCCGGCGTCCCGCCGGCTGTAGCGGGGGCGTCCCGCCCGCGCGCGACAATGTTGGCAACGCTCATCGCAACCTTCTGTGGCATCGGTCGCCTCCACCCCGGCCCCGGCTCCTGGGCTTCCGCAGCCACAGTCGTGCTATGGGCCGCAATCGCCCACCTGACGCATCCACCGCTGCGAACTCCACTCGCCATCTCATTGGCCCTGCTAGTCACCCTGATCGGCATCCCTGCCGCCACCCGCGCAGCTCGCGCCGCCACCACCAAAGATCCGCAGTTCGTAGTCATCGACGAAGTCGCCGGACAACTCATCGCGCTGATCGCTGTCCCTCTGGCGTGGAAAACTTTGCTCGTCGGTTTTATACTTTTTAGAGCGTTCGATATCATCAAGCCGCCTCCGGTGCGGCAACTGGAAAAGCTTCCCCAAGGCACCGGAATCGTCCTCGATGATGTAGGAGCCGGAATTTTCGCGCTAGTTGTAATGCATCTTCTGCTGCACTTTGGGCTACTAAGATAGTAGGGGTTCTGTGTGCCGAGAGCATTCGCGCTCGGTACTCATCACATCATGGGATTTTCCGACCGCATCCTCGGCAAGAAAACGGTGAACGGCGGACCACGCATTGACACGGTAGCCCCCGCGTTCGCGCTTGCCGGTGGCGAACTCCGCATCACTGGCTCCGGCCTGCGCCCACAACAACTGCAACGCCCAAAAGTCCAATTCGGCGAATTCGAAGGCTCCATCGTCGTCAGCTCCGAGGGTTTTCTGGTCGCACGGGTCCCCGAAGGCGCCACCTCCGGCCCGGTCGTAGTTGCCACGAACGGCCACGTCAGCAATTCGCACACCGTCAAGGTCGCGGTCCCCATCGCCGAAAATCTTCACCCGGTAACCAATCCCGCCCTCGACCCGGAAGGCAACATTTATGCCACCGTCTCTGGTTCCCGCGGCCAGAAAGTTCCCGTCGCCATCTTTAAGATCGATACCAACTACACCATCAAGCCGTTCGTTAACGACATGATGAACGCCACCGCCATCGCCTTCGATCGCGAGGGACAGATGTATGTCTCGTCCCGTTACGATGGCGCCGTTTATCGCGTCGCTCCCAACGGCACCATGACTACCTACGCAGAAGGCATGGGCGTGGCCACAGGGATCGCGTTCGACGGCCAGCAGAGCCTCTACGTCGGCGACCGCAACGGCACCATCTTCAAGATTGCTCGCGATCAGCAAGTATTCGTCTTTGCCACGCTGGAAGTCAGCGTTTCCGCGTATCACCTGGCCTTCAGTCCGCAAGGCGACTTGTTCGTCACCGGCCCCACCGACCGCGTGTACAAAATCGATCCCAACGGAACGGTCAGCACTTTTTATAAAGGTCTGGGCAGGCCGCAGGGCTTGGCCTTCGACGCGAATGGCAACCTCTACGTCGCAGCCTCGCTCTCCGGGACACGCGGCATCGTGAAGATCAGCCCCGACGGCCTGGCCAATCTCGAAGTCGCCGGCCAGGCCCTGGTCGGCCTGGCTTTCGCCCCCGGACGCTCCGTAGTCCTTGCCACCACTAACAGCGTGCATCATCTTTCCTGGGACATTCAAGGCTCGCCGCTCCCGCCAGAGTAACTAACATCTCTCCTCCTCATTCCGAGTTTCCGCCCCAACCATTCCGAACGAAGCGAGGAACCCGCTTCCCGCCTGCAACATCGATGCCCAGGGGTAGATCGATCTCACAGCTATTCCGTGTGCCAAGAATGAATCGAAGTCACAGAACGAAGCACGTGCCATGAGTCCCCTCGTGATACTTCGTGTCCTTGGTGGTCGTGGTTTTTCCTCCCTTTTCATTTAAACTTCTAACCGAGTGAATGCCGAAATCATTGCGGTAGGTTCCGAGATGCTTACGCCCTACCGCATGGACACCAACTCGCTCTACCTCACCGAGCAACTCAATCTGCTCGGCGTCGACGTAATTTTCAAAAGCATTGTGGGCGACGACCTGCAGCGACTGGTAGCCGCCGCGCAGCATGGCCTGTTTCGCTCCGACATTCTGATTTTTAGCGGCGGCCTCGGCCCCACCGAAGACGATCTAACGCGAGAAGCCGTGGCCCAGGCTTTGGGCCTGAATCTGCGGCGCGATCCGGAAATCCTGGCTCGCCTGCAGCAGCGCTTCACCGAGCGCGGCTGGAAAATGGCAGACAACAATTCCAAGCAAGCCGACGTTCTCGAAGGCGCCACCGTGCTCGCGAATCCCAACGGCACCGCCCCAGGACAGTGGCTGAGCGGAGAATTCGACGGCCGCGAACACATCATCGTGCTGCTGCCTGGCCCGCCTCACGAACTGAAAGCTTTGTTCGAGTGCGAAGTCCGCGACCGCCTGCGCGCCAAGGTTCCTCCGGCTGCGCTGGCCACTCGCACCCTGAAGATTGCCATGCTCGGCGAATCGGCAGTCGACGCGCGTGTCGCGCCCATCTACAAGCGTTTCGCCGACGTCGAAACCACGATTCTTGCAGGCGCAGGAGAAATCGAACTAAACTTCAAAACCCGCGCTGCCACGCACGACGCCGCCCAGCGCCGCGTCGACGAAGTTGCAGGCGCGGTCGAAGACGAACTCGACGACGCTGTCTACTCCCGCAACGGAGAATCGTTGGAGCAGATCGTCGGCTACTGGCTGCAAATGCGCAACGCCACCGTTGCCGTAGCGGAATCCTGCACCGGCGGCCTGTTGGCCGAACGCCTGACCTCCATCGGCGGCAGTTCGCGCTATTTTTTGGGCGGCGCCGTCGTCTACTCCAACGCGCTCAAGACCGAACTCGCGGGCGTCCCTACCGAAATGATCGATCGCCACGGAGCCGTCAGCCGCGAAGTCGCCGCCGCACTGGCAGAAGGCATCCGCTACCGCTGTGATTCGACCTTCGGCGTAGGCATCACCGGCGTAGCCGGTCCAGGTGGAGGGACGCCGGAAAAGCCCGTAGGCCTGGTCTTCCACGCCGTGGCCAACGATCGCGGAACCGAAGTAGTCCAGCGCAATTTTCCCGGGGACCGCAAACGCATCCGCCGCTTCGCCTCCACTATGGCGCTGGACATGTTGAGAAAGACGCTGATGTGAAGAAAGCTTCTAGCTTCTGGCTCGCTCTTGCTTTCGGCTTTGGCCTAGGAGTTTAGCTCTTGATGTTAGTCACGACGTATCGTGAAAGGGTTTCGGGAAGGGCACGGCTTTCAGCCGTGCCACCGAGCCAGACTTAAAATTCGTGGCTTTAGCCCCTGAGAGTTGCTCTTGAAATATTGCTTTCGAAATATTAATGAATCTCACTCGAATCGCAACGTAGTATGCAGAGATTCAAGCTAAAAGCTAGAAGCTAAGAGCTAGAAGCCAGCACCCATGCGCCTCCTCATCGCCCTCGACATCGACGACGCCATCCGCGAGCGCATTGCCCGCTTCGAGCAAGGAATAAGCGGATTCGCGCCTGACGCACGCTGGCAAAAACCCGAATCGCTGCACGTGACTCTGAAATTCATCGGCGAGCAACCCGAACCCGCAGTCGAAAACATCAAACAAGCCTTGTCCACGATCGACGCAGGCCCCACCGAAATTCAATTTCGCGGCCACGGCTTCTTCCCCACCTCAAAATCCGCGCGCGTCTTCTGGGTCGGCATCGAGTCCGGCCCGCAACTAGCCGCCCTGCCCCCGCCAGAGTTTGGTACTATGACCGCCCGCGAGTTCTTTCTGTACCAAAGCCAACTGTCCCCGAAAGGATCGAAGTACACAAAGCAAGCCCGATTTGATTTAAAGTAGCGCCGGCGCCCCGCCGGCTGTCGCGAGGGCGTCCGCGCCCTCGCCCTCGGAGTCAAAGAGTAACGTGTCAAGATTCCTATTAATCGCGGCCTCCAGCTATTTCTTGGGCTCCATCCCCTTCGGCTATCTTCTCGTTCGCATCTTCCGCGGCGAAGACGTCCGCCGCAGCGGCAGCGGCAACATCGGCGCCACCAACGTAGCCCGCAAGTCCCCCGCACTCGGCATCCTGACACTCGTGCTCGACGCTCTGAAAGGATCCGCCGCCGTTGTGGTCGGCACCGTCCTGAGCCCAACCCTTTCCCATCGAATTCCGATCGCCCAAATTCCGTTTCCCTGGCAATCCATCTTCCCCGCCGCAAAGCCCGAATTCGTTACAAGCGCAGCCCTGGCCGCGCTTTTCGCCGTAGCCGGCCACATGTTTCCCATCTGGCTAAAATTTCGCGGCGGCAAGGGCGTGGCCACTGGCCTCGGCGCATTCCTCATGATCGCTCCCAAGTCCGTTCTGCTCTCCGCCGTCATCTTCCTTGTAGTGGTGTTAGTCTTCCGTTATGTCTCCCTGGGATCCATCGTCGCAGTCGCCGCGTTTCCGAATATCGCGTTGGCTCTGCAGGAATACGGCAATCGTGCGATCGCTCTCGTGATGATGGCGCTCACCTCGGTATTAATCATCGTCAAGCACCGCACTAACATCGTCCGTCTTCTCGCCGGCACCGAAAACCGCGTGGGATCGAGACAGGCCGTGAATCAAGGAAACCAATGAGCGAGATCGCCGTCATCGGCGCGGGAGCCTGGGGCACCGGCATCGCTATCGTGCTCGGACGCAAAGGTACGCACCGCGTACGCCTGTGGGCGCATGAAAAAGACGTCTGCGAATCGATCTCCCAGAAGCGGGTCAACGAACAATTTCTTCCCGGCCGCCGAATCCCCAATTCCGTCACCGCAAGCAACGATTTGGCCGCAACCCTTCAGGGCGCGCAGATCGTCGTCAGCGTGATGCCGTCACAGCATTGCCGCGTTTTGTTCGAGCGCATGCAACCCCTCATCCCTCCGCAAAGCATGATCGTCAGCGCGACAAAAGGCCTGGAAGAAAATTCCCTGCAGCGCATGACCGAGATCATTGTTCACGTGCTGAAGCGCGAAGACGGTCGCGCAGTGGGCGCGCTCAGCGGCCCTTCCTTCGCCCAGGAAGTCGCGCGCGGCGATCCCACCGCGATCACAATCGCCTCGCACGACGCTGCCCTCTCGCGCACGGTGCAGCAGGAATTCAGCGATTCAAGTTTCCGCGTCTATACCAACAGCGATGTAATCGGCGTGGAACTGGGCGGAGCATTAAAGAACATCGTCGCCATCGCCGCGGGAATCTGCGACGGTCTCGGCTTCGGCCACAACTCGGTCGCGGCCTTGATTACACGCGGCCTGGCCGAGATGACCCGCCTGGTTGTGGCGTGCGGAGGTCGCGCCGAAACCATGGCCGGACTCGCCGGACTCGGCGACCTTGTCCTGACCTGCACCGGCGGCCTGTCCAGAAATCGCAGCGTCGGCGTCGAACTCGGTCGCGGACGAAAACTCCCCGAAATCATCGCTGGCATGCACGGCATGGTCGCTGAAGGAGTCTTCACCACCACCGCCGCCGTCGGCCTCGCTCACGCTCGCGGCGTCGAAATGCCCATCACCGAACAGATGGACAACATTCTGCACAAGGGCAAATCCCCCCGCGAAGCCATTCAGGAACTCATGTCCCGCACCGGTAAAAGCGAAACCGCGTGAAGTTCTTGACGAACCGCCAGCCGCACCGGCAATCAGATTTTCTCCGCGTTCTCTGCGGCATTTCTCAAGCGTCCTCTGCGGTTCAAGCTTCTGACTCGGTTGGGCGCCTCCCATCCGTGCTACCCTTACCTCGCCGGAGGTCCCGATGCACTCACGCACTCTTACTTTCGCGATTACGCTCCTGCTCTTTTCCCTGCTCAACGCTTCAGCTCAAACCAAAACCATTGCCGAGCGCCTGGGCTACCCGCCCGACTCGAAGCTCCTCATCATTCACGCCGACGACCTCGCCGTCGCTCACTCCGAAGACGCCGCCAGTTTCGACGCGCTCGACAAACATGCCGTTACCTCCGCCAGCATCATGATTCCCTGCCCCTGGCTTAACGAAGTTGCCGCCTACGCTAAAGACCATCCCGACTCTGACCTGGGCCTGCATCTAACCCTCACCAGCGAATGGGAAACCTATCGCTGGGGCCCCGTCGAATCCAAAGACGAAGTTCCCAGCCTCCTCGATCCCACGGGATACCTTTGGGCCGATACACCCGCCGCAGTGCAACATCTCAAAGCCGACGAAGCCGAGCGCGAAGTTCGCGCCCAGATCGAACGCGCCATCGCCATGGGAATCCACCCTACGCATCTCGACAGCCACATGGGCGCGCTCTTCTCGCGCCCCGATCTCTTTGCTGTCTACGTCAAAGTCGCCCGCGAATACAAACTGCCCTTCCTCGCCGCGATCGCACCGAATACTCCGCCCGAACTCACTTCCCTACTCTCCAACAAAGATCTCGTCCTGAATTCCGTCCTGATCGCCGATCCTTCCATCCGTCCCGCAGACTGGAAAACGTTCTACGCGAACGCTATCAAGAATCTGAAACCGGGCATCACCGAAATCATCGTCCACCTCGGTTACGACAACGCCGAACTGCAAGCCCTCATGATCGACCATCCCGACTACGGATCGGCATGGCGCCAGCGCGACTACGACGTCATAACCAGTCCAGAATTCAAAAAGCTCCTGGACGACAATCACGTAATCCTCGTTCACTGGAGCGATCTAAAGAAGCTGTTGAATTAAAGTAGCGCCGCCGTCCCAGTTGCAGTAGTGGGGGCGTCCCGCCCGCCCGCACGCGTTAAGCGTCTCGCAAGCCAAAGTCGAAGAATGCATTCATAAGGGTGTAAAGTACGAAGTCCAACGTCTGCCATATCGTCCCGCGCCTCAGTACCGCCTTCCTGCGGTACTTTGGTAACGCCGCCCTCTGAGCTTTTCGTTCGGCCCACATCATTCCCCGTTAGAATTTTAAGGATACCTTTGAACGCCGCCACCTCGTCTTCGGCGTCTGCGATAAGTGAAGGGAGCAACTTGTCCGCCGGCACACCGAACCACGCGCGCATCCCAATTCTGTATGTAATCCTCGGTGTGCTTCTGGTCATCAGCACGGTCCCGATGTATTTCTATTCCTCGCAGATCGAGGCCATTAATCGCGGACCTCTGAAGACCAATGAGAGATTGCTGCAGAATACTGTGGCGCGCTCGTTGGCCGACGATCTTTCGCAGCACCAACGCTCCTTGAACATGATGCTGGCCAACCTGTCGTTCGCCATTCAGGTAACCAGCGGCGGCGACATTGGCGAAACCAATATTCAGTCCCCGGAACTCCGGGCTCTGCTGGAAAATTTTGTATCCTCGTCGGATGAAATCGCTTATGCGACCCTGCTGAACTCCGACGCCAAAGGCATTCGGGCAGGACGCATCGCTCCCGACGCTTTTCTGAACCGGGAATTGGAACGTGCCTTTGCCGCAGCCCGTGATGGCCGCGCCTACAATGGCCAGGCCCTCGTCGTCGGCGAGGGGAAGTCCTCCCGCACCGTCTTCCTCGTCAGTTATCCCGTGAACTATGGACAGCGCTTTCTGGGGATGATCGGCGCAGTCGTCGATCTTCAGTTTCTAATTCGCCGTCTGCAGGAAGTAGCCGTCGGCGGCCTGACGCCGTATGTGGTCGATGCCCAGGGACGACTGATCGCCGCCACCAAGCCAGAGTTTGCCACTGGCCAGGACATGAAGAACCTGGACATCGTGCGCAACTTCGTCGACAGCGGCAATAAAGCCCAACTGGTTCCGACCATGGAGTTCAGTGTTCGCGATGGCAAGAATAGACAAGAGATGCTGGGCACTTACAGTCCCGTCACGTCTCTAGACTGGGCCGTCGTAGTGCAAAAACCCCGTTTTGAAGCTTATCAGGATGTTCTCGATATGCAGCGCACCGCCCGCCTGCTGGCCTTGGCGGCAGTGCTGTTCAGCATCGGCGTCAGCATTTTTGCCGCGCGCCGCATTACCAACCCTCTGCAAGTCCTCACGCAGTCGAGCCGCGCTCTGGCCCGCGGCGACTTCTCCCAGCGTGTCAACCTTTCGAGCCGCACAGAAATCGGCGAACTCGCCCACACCTTCAATACCATGTCTGATGAACTCGAACGTTACGTCGCCGACCTCAAGCGCGCTGCCGAAGAAAATCGTGAACTGTTCATGGGCTCCATCCAGATGCTGGCGGGCGCGGTGGACGAAAAGGATCCCTACACGCGCGGCCACTCCGATCGCGTCACGCGTTATTCCCTGCTCATCGCCAAGGAAATGAACCAGGCAGATGAATTCATCGAGACTCTTCGCATCTCTGCCCAGCTTCACGATGTCGGCAAGATCGGTATCGAAGATCACATCCTGAAGAAGCCCGGCGCGCTGACCGAAGAAGAATTCGAAGTCATGAAGACCCACACCACCAAAGGCGCCAATATCTTGCGCCCGGTCACCCAGTTGGCGGAAATGCTTCCCGGCATCGAACTGCACCATGAAGCTCTCGACGGCCGCGGATATCCCTACGGACTTCAGGGCGATCAGATCCCACTGCTGGCGCGCGTAATCGCGGTCGCCGACACTTTCGACGCGCTCACCACCAATCGTCCGTACCAGCAAGCGCACACCCCCGAGCAGGCGCTGCAGATCATTAGGAACATCGCGGGCAAGCGCCTCGATCCTCAGGCAGTGCAAGCTCTGCTCGCGGTCTACGCTCGCGGCGACATCAAGATTCAGCGCTTCACCATCAAGCGCCCAGTCGCTCACCCAACCACCGAAACTCCGGTAGTCGCACCCGCCTCAGCCATCGCGGCCGCGCCAGTGCCCAGCGAAATCGCAACTCTCGAACGAACTCGAGTCTAGAGCTGATCTCACGAAGGCCACCCGATGGCTGGCAGCTTTGCGAGAGGCTGTCTCCCAGAGTTATCCTGTCTATGTTTTCTGATTAGTAGACCATGAAGAATCGGACAGCCACCATAGCGTTGGCATTGACGCTGTTGGCATCAGCCACGGTCGTTCTGATCCATATACCAGCACAGGCACAGACAAAAACAGGCAGCGCCAAATCGTACGAAGTCGATGTGCCCGCGACAAAGGAATGGGTGGACACCAACATCGACCTGCGCGGAGGCGCCAAACTGCACTTCACCGCTACGGGGGAGATTACCTATCCACCGGACGAATCCCGCACTGGAAAAACCCGAACCCGGGGAACATTTGGCCCCGACGGACTTCCCCGCGGATTTGCTGACCTGATTCACCAATACGCCGTGCGCGATGCTGGACACGGCGCCCTGATCGGCCGCATCGGCTCCGATAGTTATGCGCAGCCGTTCCTGATCGGCGCTAGCAAGGAATACGACGTCCCGGTCGCCGGACGACTCTTCCTGGGCATCAACCAGAGCATGAGCGAAGCCTCGTCTGCGGAAGGCAGCTTCCACGCGAAAATCGAAGTGCTGAACGAAGGTTCGAGCGATGCTACGAACGCGGGAGGACCCGCGGAAACTCGCCTCTCCGGCATCACGCCTGATTTACTCGCCAAAATCCCGCGCCGCGTCTCCGATCCCGCTGGCAAGCCCGGCGATATGGTGAATGTTCTGATTGTTGGAACGCAGGATCAAGTCCTCCAAGTCTTCTCGACCGCAGGCTGGGTGAAGGTCGACGCCAAAGTCAGTAACACGGCGTTGAATGCGGTGATGGATTCGCTGGAAAAGAAAGACTATCTGACCATGCCGATGAGCACGCTGTTTCTTTTTGGCCGGGCGCAGGATTACGGCTTTGCTCACGCCGAACCCGTGCGCGTTGCCATGTCGCGTAATCACTTGCGCGTCTGGAAATCGGCTTACGAGGTGGATGGCCGCCCGCTGTGGTGCGTTGCGGCTACCCACGACATCGGGTTCGAGCGCGATCAGCGCAATAACGGCGTGACTCACAAGATCGATCCTGCCATCGACGGCGAACGCGAGTATGTGAACGGAACGCTTTCGGCAACCGGGCTGGTCGCGCAGCGCGATCATGTTACGCCAGCAGATGCGCTCACCACCGCCAAGACCGCGACCGGAGGGGAGTTTCATTCCGACGGAAGAATTCTCGTCCTAGTGCTCAAAAATACGACCGGCACGAGCAACTAAGGCAGCCGTTCAAAGCGCCGCCACCCGCCGCTGCACTAGCAAAAAATAAACCGCGACAAGAATCAGCGCCAGTCCATTCACGCCCAGCACCACCGGCGCGGTGAACATGGGAACCAGCCATCCCGACACCAGATTGCCCATTGGCATGCCGCCGCGAAACGCGCAGTTGTAAACGCTCATCACGCGTCCGCGCATTTCGTTGGTGGTAATCAACTGCACCAGCGAAGTCACCGTGGCGAACACTGCCATCATCGACGCGCCTACCAGCAGCAGCATGGCATAACTTAACGGCAACGATTTCGAAAGCGAAAATCCCGAAATCGCGGCGCCCAGGCAAATTAGCATGGTCAGTGCGAACAGTCCCTTCTTGCGCATGTTGCCGATGCCGGCTACCGCCAGCGATCCGCAAATCGAGCCTACGCCCATCAGCGAAAGCAGGTTCCCATAGGTCTCCGGACCGCGGCCAAAAATGTCTTTCACGAACACGGGGATATAAGTTCGCATCGGCATGCTCAACGCCGTCATGCAGAATGCCAGCAGCGTGAGCGCCTCCATCGATCCTTGCTTGCGAACAAACTTGATTCCCTGCTTCAGGCTGCCGAACATCGATTCCGTCGTCGTCGCCGGCAAATACCGCGCCGCGATCATGGAGAGAGAAATGATCGGCGCCAAAAACGAAATCGCATTCAGCCCAAAGCACCACGTTTCTCCGAACCTCGCCAGAGTCTGTCCTGCGAGTGCGGGACCAATCGTCACCGCCATGTTGAACTGGATCGAATTCAGCGCGATGGCATTCGGCATGTCCTCGCGGTCGACCAGAGTGGGAATCAGCGCCTGGTACGCCGGCCCGCCAAACGCTTGCGCCAGTCCGGACACGAACGACAGGCATAGGATGTGCCACACGTGCACCCAACCCATGGCCACGAGCACGGTCAGCGTCCCAGCACTCGCCATCTGCACATACTGGGAGACGAGCAGAATCTTCCGCCGCTCGGTGCGATCGGCCACGACCCCGCCGATCAGGGAAAATAAAAATATGGGGATGCCGCCGAGAAACTGATCCAGCGCCAGCAGAAACGCCGAATGGCTCAAGCGATAGATGAGCCAGCCCTGGGCCACAATCTGCATCCAGGTGCCAATACTGGAGGTACAGGCCCCGAACCACATCAGGCGGAAGTCGCGATATTGAAATGCCTTGAAGACTCTGCGCAACGTGGAAGTGGCCATGTTCTCCGGGCGGTCTGCTATCCGAATTGTATCTTCGCACGCCACTCGTGATTGGGTCGTTGGTAACCTGATCCCTTATTGGACGCGTCGCGCCCCAATATGTCGCAAGTTGTTATTGCTAAATTTGACCATTCGCGGCTAGGTGGCTTTCTTTTGTGGGTGCTTATCCGGATCCTTTGCCGGGAACTTCGCGGCTGGAGTGGGAAATTGTTTTCGGACCATGCTGGCGATCTCGGCGCGGATTTCTTTGGAGTCGAGGCTGGCTGCGGGTTTTTTCGGTGGAGTTGCTGGCGCGACTACGGCATTGCCAGCGGCGGTAACCTTGGCTGTCGGATTGGCGATCTTTCTTGGATCCGGATATTGGGCTTCGGCCCATTTCATCCATTTCGCGTCTTCTTCTTTTTTCTTGCGCACGGTTTCGAGGGCGGCGATGGCACGGTCGGCATCGGTTTCTTCTTCCTCTTCTTCTTCATAATCTTCGTCTTCCCAGATGTGGGAGTCGAGCGGGGTGTTGGCGGCGTCACGCGGGTCGAGGATGACGTCGTTGGTGAGCGGCGTGAAGGTGGTCATGCGCAGATTCGTGCTGGCGGTTTGCAGGGCGTAGAGCAGGAGGCTGGCGGTTTTGTGGTCGATCTGCTGGGAAACGAGCAGGCGCATGACTTGCATTAGTGCGATCTGGATGGAGTTGGCGTCTTCGAGGACGGGCAGGACGAAGGTGGCGACGCCGCGACGAGCGCGGTCGGCGCTGAGTTTTATTTGTTCGTCCTGAAAACGCTTGTGGAAGAAACAGAAACGGTTGCGGCGCAGGGCGGGCGATCCGCACTGGGTGCCGTTGATTTTGAGGTGCTGGCAGCGATTGGGAAAACTTTGCATTTGAGTACCCCTCCCCTCCCCTGGTGATCTATTGGAATCATCGGGTTAGCGGAAAATTGAGATTTAATCCATGAGCTGCAACAAGTTGCGGGCAAAATCTTGAGTGGGTGGGAGTTAAGAAAATCAAAATCCCCACCCTGTCGCACAAAACGCGACAAGGGTGGGGCACCCGCTCTTCTCTTCGCTTTCGGTTGTGGCTGCTCATGAGGTGAGTATTCGAGAAAGGCCAAGCTTGGGTCAAGGTTGGATGAACATGGGGAGGCTGTGGAAAACGGCGGGGTCGACAGGATTACTTAATACAGGATTACTTGATAAGGCTCGTCGAAATCGTTGCTAAGATAAAATGACCAGGAGAGGTGGGCATGGCACAAATGACGGCGGAAGTTTCGAAGTTGTTGGAGCGAGCGTTGTCGTTGTCGGTCGAGGAACAGGAGGCGCTGGCGGACTCCCTGATTTCGAACCTCGGTGGCAAGGTCGACGAAGGCGTGCAAGCGGCCTGGGAAGTTGAGATTGGGAAGCGAATCGCTGAGTTAGATTCGGGGCAAGCCAAGACCACCTCGTGGGAGGAAGTGCGCAGGCGCAATCTGGCGAAGCTAAACCGTGCCCAGTAAATCTGTGCGCTTTCATGAGCAAGCGAGCGCGCAGTATGATGCAGCGTTTGACTGGTATCTGGAACGCAGTCCGGACGCCGCTCGCAGGTTCGACGCCGAAGTGGATCGCGCGCTCACGCAGATCATTCAGGCGCCTCAACGTTGGGCGTTAGGTCCTCACGCCACTCGCAGGTTCTTGCTCAGACAGTTTCCATTTACTCTGATTTATCGAGAGCGCACCGCGGGGAACATCCAAATCCTGGCCGTTGCACATACCAGCCGAAAGCCTGGGTATTGGAAGGAACGGCTGTAGACCCATACGTACCAAGGTCCGTGACACCCACCCTTCGCGTAAACCATGCGAAGGATGGGGCAACCCTCTGTCTTCCTAGTGCAAAGAGAAATCAGAAGCTCGGGCCGTCCGCCATCCATTTCGTAATCCGATAGGTTGAGTTTTGGCGCCTCACCGTCCGGAGCGGGTGCACGTCCTCTGCGCGTGCTGTACGGGCTATAATGGCGCGCACGCATGGCTCTGGCGGTCGGTACAAAACTCGGGCCGTATGAAATCCAGTCTCCGTTGGGCTCTGGAGGGATGGGAGAGGTTTACCGTGCCACCCAGAGCAGGCTGGGACGTCAGGTTGCCATTAAAGTTCTGTCACCGGAGTTTGCCTCCGATCCTGATCGCCTGCGGCGTTTCGAACAGGAAGCACGATCCGCGTCTGCCCTGAACCATCCCAACATCATCTCCATCTATGACGTGGGTTGCGAAGGCGCAAATTCCTACATTGCCATGGAGTTCGTGGAGGGCAAAACCCTGCGCGATCTGCTGGCGGCGGGTCCCATCCCTATCAAGAAGTCCTTGCAGATCGTCTCGCAAATCGCCGACGGCCTGGCCAAAGCGCACACCGCTGGCATCGTGCATCGCGACATCAAGCCGGAAAACGTTATGGTCACGCGCGACGGCTTCGTGAAAATCCTCGACTTCGGATTGGCAAAGCTAACCCGCCCGGACCCGGAGGGAAGTGAAAGCACAGTTGCAGGCTTCAATTCCACGCAGATGGGCATGGTGCTCGGAACGGTGGGATATATGTCCCCGGAGCAGGTGCGTGGACTGAAGACGGATGCTCGCTCCGATATTTTCTCCTTAGGCGCGACTTGCTACGAAATGATTTCGGGAAAACGCGCCTTCCGCGGAGCGACCACTGCCGACACTATGAGCGCCATCCTCAAAGAGGAACCTGTGGAGCTGTCTACCAGTGTTCACAATCTGCCGCCGGGGTTGGGGCGCATTATCCACCGGTGCCTTGAAAAAGACCCGGACGAAAGGTTTCAGACGGCTCGGGACTTGGCATTCAACCTGGAAATGCTGTCGCAAGGTGAAAGCGGTCCTGCCGTACCTTTATCGGTGGCGAAAGTCCGCCGAAAGTTCTGGCCGCTCTTGGTCGCAGTTGCGGTGGTGCTGGCGGCAGCGGCTGGATTTGTCGCGGCTGGAATGATCGTGCGCCCGCAGAGTCGCTTGCCCGTGGGAGTGAGACGACTGACCGACTTCGTGGGCATGGAGGAATTTCCAGCGCTTTCGCCCGACGGCAAATCGGTGGCGTTCACGGCCGACATTGGGGGACGGCGGCAGGTTTGGGTGCGGCTGCTCTCCGCGGGAACGCCGCTGCAGGTTACGCACGATGATGCCGACCATCTGTCGCCACGGTGGTCGGCCGATTCCAGTTCGCTGATTTATTTTTCGCCGTCTCCGGAAGCCAACGGACCGGGGCAGGTTTGGGAGATTCCCGCGTTGGGTGGCACCGCGCGCCCAATTGGCAGCAGCCTGATTCCCGCTGATGCGAGCCATCACGGCAAACAGATCGCGTATTTGCGAGCGAATCAAGGACAAATCGAGTTAACCGTTGCAGATGGGGATGGGTCGAATGTTCACCTGATTACTCGACTTCCTGGGGATTACATTTATTCCAATTTGCGCTGGTCGCCTGACGACCGCATGCTGGCATACCAGAGTGGCCGAACGTTTGACTATGACATCTTTTATGTCCCGGTCAGCGGCGGGGAGCCACATCGCATCACTCAGGACGGAAATCCGGAGGCGGGTTTTTCCTGGTTACCGGACAGTTCGGGCGTGATTTTCAGCTCTTCGCGCGGCGACACCGTGCTGTACATGCGAACCATGAACCTGTGGCTAGCTCGGCTGCGAGATAGTACTCCGCGGCAGCTCACGTTTGGGGAAACCTCTTACATTTCGCCGGATGTGGACCGCGAGGGCAATGTGGTCGCCAGCCGCGATCGGGTGCAGTTCGACATCTGGAAGTATCCTGTGGGCGGAACGCCCGAGGACAATGTGCGGCGCGGCGTCCAGATCACGCACCAGACTGGAGCCGTACAAACACCTTCGGCTGCGCCGGGTGATCGCGAAATTGTCTATCTCAGCGATAGCGGAGGCCACGGAAATATCTGGGTCCTGCAGCCAGAAACCGGGCAAAGCCGGCAGCTCACGTTCGAGGAAGATCCCCGCATTGCTTTAGGAGTTCCAGTGTGGTCGCCTGACGGGCAGCACATTGCTTACGTCAATCGTGGCAGCTCGGCATGGAATGTAGATCAGTGGGTCGTCAATGCCGATGGCAGTAACGGGCACAAGGTCTCAGAGGGGGGAGGATGGGCGTGCTGGTCGCCAGACGGAAAGTGGCTTTACGTGTCACCGCCGACAGCGAAGGGTTTCCGCATCGATAAGGTTCGTCCGGATGGAACTGATCTCAGGCCGGTGCAACCGGATGGGCGTGGGCCGGCCGTCGCGGCAGACGGAACGCTCTATTATGTCGTGACCCTGGCGGGTGCGAACGGTTTTTCGGATATGGAAATCCACGTGGCCAAGCCTGACGACGGTCCAAATAAAGTGTTGACCCGTCTACCGGGCTCCCGCCTGTCTCCGTCTCTGCTCATGCAACCGGTACTCTCGCCAGACGGAAAGTTCCTGCTGGTGCTCCTGACGGACGGGCCGACGACGAACCTGTGGACGGTGGCAACTGACAACGGCAGTCTGAGACCGGTGACCGATTTCGGTCACGAAGCCACGTTCATTGCGCGGCGAGTCTCGTGGTCGTCAGATGGAAAATCTATCTACGCGGCGGTGGGCAAGGGGGAAGCTGACATCGTGCTGCTGAGCCACCTGACGCCATGAATGTCGCCTCCAGTCCTAGATTCAGGCATATATCACTTGCGATTTAATCACAGTCCCCGAGGTACGGCGAATAGCGAGACCCGTAGCACCGATCTTCAAAAGCCGCCGAAGAGTGGGGCCTTATGCAGCCCGTATAATCGAGCTTTAGGCTTTTTATGATTCAGACGTTGTTTGGCAGTCTTACGGAAGAACAGAAGCCCAGCTTCATGGATCGCATGAAGCAGGCGGTCACGCGCACGCGCGAAAATCTGGCGGAGCGCATCGACGAAGTCGTCTCCATCGGCAAAGAGATCGATGCAAATACGCTCGACGATCTCGAGGCCACGCTCATCGCCGCCGATCTGGGCAGCGCGACTACCCAGCAGGTTCTGGGCAAGCTGCGCGAGAAGGCTAACTACAAGCAGATTCGGGATGTGGCGGAACTCAAGCGGCTGCTGAAAGAGGAGCTGCTTGCAATTTTGAGCACGGCGAATTCGCGGCCAGTCAGCAAAGTGGATGGCACGCCAGAGGTGATTCTGGTGGTCGGTGTGAATGGCACGGGCAAGACCACAACCATCGGCAAACTTTCGCAGGTGTTTCGCTCGCAGGGCAAGAACGTGCTGCTGTGCGCGGCTGACACGTTTCGCGCCGCCGCTATTGATCAGCTTGAAATCTGGGGATCGCGCACTGGCACGGAAGTGATCAAGACTAAGCCCGGAGGCGATCCGTCGGCCGTCTTGTTCGACGCGCTGCAGGCCGCGGTGGCGCGCAAGGCTGACTATGTTGTGGTCGACACCGCAGGCCGGTTGCATACGAAGAGCAGCCTGATGTCGGAGCTCGACAAGATGCGGCGGACTGCACAGCGCATCATTCCCGGAGCGCCGCACGAAACTTTGCTTGTGATGGACGCGACTACCGGGCAAAATGGTTTGCAGCAGGCGCGCATGTTTACCGAGTCGGCCGGTGTCACTGGGATCGTCCTGACGAAACTGGATGGCACTGCGAAAGGCGGCGTGGTGGTGGCAATCTCGGGCGAACTCGGGCTGCCGGTGCGGTATGTTGGCGTGGGAGAAAAAGCGGGGGACTTGCTGCCGTTTGATCCCAAAGAATTTGTGGATTCGTTGTTTGAATAGGAGTGCCCATTTCCGATGCTGGTGAGAAGCGGTCGCGATTCAGAACTGCACTCGACTTCCTGAAGCGGCTGCTGGGCAGGAAGCCCACGCCTCCAGGGGATCCTTATGCCTATGCGATGGCGCCGCTGCGGCGTGGTCCCAAGGGACGCAGCGGGGCGGCCGTTGCCGAGATCGAAGAGGATTCGTATCGTTGCTTTCCACCGCGTCGGACGTAGCGACCTGAGGCGCTGTTTTTAGGAAAAAGCTTTTAACCGCGGAGAACGCTGAGCAAGGCCGCGAAGTACGCCGAGACGAACTGGGCCGCAAGATTTCTTCCTGAATGACATCTCACTCCGCAGACGATGCGCTTCTCCAGCGTGCGCTGGAACTCGCGCGCCAGGGGCTGGGACTGGCCTCGCCGAATCCGTACGTTGGGGCTGTAATTGCGGATTCGGAAGGCAACGTCGTCGGCATCGGAAGTTACGCCTACAGCGGTATGAAGCACGCCGAGATTCTCGCCCTGGAAGCGGCTGGGGAAAAAGCTCGCGGCGGGACTCTTTACATCAACCTCGAACCGCACGCTCATCAGGGACGCACGCCACCTTGCACGGATGCGCTGATTGGCGCGGGAATCCAGCGCGTGGTGGCTTCCATGCCCGACCCGAATCCAAAGGTCAGCGGGCAAGGATTTGAGAAACTGCGCGCCGCCGGTGTCCACGTCGAAGTCGGCGGTTTGGAAGAGCAGGCTCGGCGATTAAATGAGGCATTCGCGCGCTACATCCGTCATGGCAGGCCGCTGGTGACGCTGAAGGCGGCTATGACGCTCGATGGCAAGATCGCTCCGCCACCTGCCGAGGTGCTGGAACACGCTCCCATGTCTCGCAAAGGAAGCGAGACATGGGGCACCCATGCCGCGGGCATTCCCGCTGGCGGATGGGTTACGAGCGAAGTCGCGCGCGCGCACGTGCAGGAACTACGGCACCAGAACGACGCGCTGATGGTTGGGGCGGGAACGATTCTCTCGGATAACCCGATGCTCACCGACCGCAGCGGGCGACCGCGGCGACGCCGGTTGCTGCGCGTCATTCTCGACTCGCGCCTGCGCCTGCCGGTGGAATCGCGCCTGGTGCAAAACGTGGCGGCAGAGCGAACCAATGACGTGCTGGTCTTCTGCTCTTCGGCAGACGAGCAGAAGAGAGCCCAACTCGAAGCAATTGGAATCCGCATCGAGATTGTTCCTGCGGTCGAACCGGACGGTCGCCCTGATCTATCCGCCATTTTGCGGCGTTTGGGAGAACTCGAAATCACATCGGTGATGATCGAAGGCGGGGCCACAGTGAACTGGACGGCGCTGGCGTCGAATGTCGTGGACAAAGTTTTTTTGTATTACGCGCCGAAAATTCTGGCGGGCTCAGGCTCGATTCCGTTCGCGGCCGGAGCCGGCTTCCACCACATGAACCAGGCCGCGCAGGTCAAGCACATCCAACTGCATCGTTTCGGAGAGGACTTCGCGGTGGAGGGGTATCTGCGGGATCCTTACGGGGAATGACTTTTATCGGGAAAAGCACAGAGCATAAACCACCAAGGACACGAAGGTACGAAGGAACCCCAAAAGTTGGTAGTGGGTCAGTTTGAAATCGCAGTGATGAATAACCAAGCAAAAAGGCCATACTCAAACACGAGCACAAGCCAATATTCAATTGGATTCTTCGCACGCTCTACCTTTGATCTTTTCATCATCGCGGTTCCAGTGACCGTGCCGTATATAGCGAGGGATAACGGAATCAGCGAGAGGGCCAAGCACAAGAACGGATGGTTTCGTATGTTGTCATGTCCCATGCCAGCCATGCTCTCACGCCACCCGTCTGTAGGGAAATCGAAATGACCCTCTATCCAACAGTTTGCGCGGTGTGTGTCCTGAATGGGTTTATGATGTTTTGTCATCCGAGAGGTACTCATGTTTACTGGCATTGTGGAAGAAGTTGGACGGATTACTCGTATTGAACAGCGCGGCGAAAATCGGCGCATCACCGTCGCTGCCGAAAATGCTCCGAAGGAATTGCAGACTGGCAACAGCGTGTCGGTAAGCGGAGTGTGCCTGACTGCTCTCGATATCAAGCCGGGATCGTTTTGCGCCGATTTGGCGCCGGAGACCTGGGCGCGGACTTCGTTCTCACGCATTCATGAAGGCGCCCTGGTGAATCTTGAGCTGCCCATGAAGGCGGACGGCCGGTTCGGAGGCCACATCGTGCAAGGCCACGTTGATGGAGTGGGCAAGCTGACTGCGTTTGAACGCATCGCCGATTCGGACAATTGGTGGCTGCACATTGAGCTTCCGTCTGATGTCGAGAAGTACACCGTCTACAAGGGGTCGATTTCGATCGAAGGCATCAGTCTCACGGTTGCGCAGCTGGAGAAAAACCAGTGCACGATTGCCATTATTCCGCACACGGTGGAGATGACGAACCTGCATTCGCTGAAGTCCGGTGACCCGGTCAACCTGGAAGCCGATCTGATCGCGAAGTACGTTGAGAAGATGATGAAGGGTGATGGCGAAAGTTCACTGACCATTGAGCAGTTGGTGGAGCAAGGGTTTTGAAGGCAGTGGCTAGTGATCAGTGGTCAGTGGCCAGTGATTCTTGCTAACTCGTCCTTTTTCCTCCGGCCGGCTGGCTTCGCCTTGCCGGGACAGCCGAGGCGGCTGTCGCTACGTGAGTTCTTAGGCTTCCAGCTTTAGTTCGTCCAGTTCCAGAAATTCTTGGATGATTGGCTCTGGGGATTTTTCCATCTCGCTGTAGGGGCCGAAGAAGATGGCTTTGCCTTCGTGCAGGAAGACGACTCGATCGGCTAGCTTCTTGGCTAGCCGCATGTCATGGGTGACGACGATGCTGGTCAGGTTCAGTTGAATCTTGAGGCGCTTGATCAGGTCGCCCAGCAATTGCGCCATCAGCGGATCGACCATCGTAGTTGGCTCATCGTAGAGCACACATTCCGGACGCGCGGCCAATGCGCGGGCAATAGCGACGGAGCGCTTCATTCCGGTCGAAAGGTCGGAAGGCAGCAAGTCGCGCATGTCCTGCACGCCCACCATTTGCAAAAGGCCGTCGATAATCTGGTAGGTCTGCTCTTCATCGAGTTCCCGCGATTCGCGCAGGGGAAATGCCACGTTTTCGCCGACAGTTAAGGAGTCGAAGAGCGCGCCGTTCTGAAAGACCATGGTGACTTTTTTGCGAATCAGTTCCAGTTGCACCTCGGTGTATTCGGTGATGTCCTCTCCGGCAACGATGACACGCCCTGAGTCGGGCTTCAGAAATCCCATAATGTGGTGCAACGACACCGATTTGCCCACGCCGCTGCGTCCGAGAATGCAAACGGTTTCCGCGGGAAGCACGTTGAAGCTGACGTGATCGAGCACGACGTTGCTGCCAAATGCTTTGGAAACATCTTTGAACTCGATGTAGGGAGTGGTGCTGGAGTCGGCATGCTTGAGAGCCGGCTGGCCTTCGGTTTCAGAGGGTTGTTCGGCCGATCTTGAAACGTGGCTGTCGATTTCGCCACTCGCATCGGCCAGTTCTTCCGGCGTGTTCAAGTTGCGGAACATGTTTGAGGAAAAGCCAGCGCCGTTCAGTTCGTCTTCGTCGATGACCAGGGTTCGTTGCCTGGCGAAAAGCGGATCGATCTTGTAGCGGCCGGCAGCGAGAGCCGCCTCTGCGGCATCGGCGAATTCCCGGCGGTAGACAGCGCATAAAGGCTGGTGCCCTCCACTCGCCCGTACCACCGTCACTGTCGCGGCGGCGGAACTTCTGGCCCGGCGGAGCAGATACTGCAACAGCTCCGTCGACACGAAGGAAACGTCCACGGCGAGGATGAGGTTCAGATCGGACTGCGATGATCGCAGCGCGGCGTGGATTCCTCCCAGCGGTCCGCACTCGGGAAACAAATCCTCGACCACCGGCGCAAACCGCGCGAACTTGGCGGGATCGCCCACGATGCGTACGTCGGAAGTGACAGAGTGCGCCAACTCTAAGGCTCGCGCCAGCAATGTCCGGCCGTCGAGCGCGGCGAACGCCTTATCGGTGCCCATGCGCGTGCTTTTGCCGCCGGCGAGGATGAAGGCAGTCACATCCGAAGTGCCGTCCATGGGGCGATGATACACGGATGGAATGGCGGATGAATGGACTCAGAAGGGGGCTTGTTCGGTCAGAAACTTCGGTGAAAGGATCCTGAGAAACAATCCACAATATAAGTGATTCATCCTGTGGGCCTTAATGCGATCGGTGCAGTCGGCGTGCACGAAAGTAACCTGTTCAAAGGAAAACGTTCGCGAGATGATGAGCCTGCATCCGAGGGTTCGTTAACCCGGAAGTTATAACATGCCGCAAAAATTCATGGATGTGCTTATGCTAGGGCGCTGCTCCCACGAATTCTCCTGGCCGCGCCGTGGTGGCGATGGCAACTATTACCAGGTCTGCCTGCTGTGCGCCGCGGAATACAAGTATGACTGGGCTACCATGCGCCGCACCGAGCGCGTGGAGCACAGCAAGCCCGAGACTACCGTCCGGCGCAGTCATGCCCGCGAGAAGCGGCCTTCGTGGGTGCCGCGAGCGCGCCGTCTGAAGCTCGATATTCCACTGCGCTACCGGGTCAACAAGACCAGCACGTGGTACGAAGGAATCATCGAAAACATCAGCCAAAGCGGCGTGCTGTTCAACGGTCCACAGCAATTGCCAATCAATGCGTTGATCGAGATGGTGTTCGAGATGCCGGAAGAAATTTCCGGACAGAAGAACAGCAATGTGCTCTGCCAGGGGCGAGTGATGCGCGCCAAGGATACTCCGCCGGAAGACCAGAGCGGTGAACTGGCGGCGTCGATCGTCGACTATAAGTTCATTCACTAGGAGGGTGCGAGAGCGAGACGCTCTCGCGACAGCCGGCGGGACGCCGGCGCTACAGTTTGCGGTTCGCGCCCTCAGACATTTTCCAGTAATTTTCCGGTACCTCGCTAGCTCCTCATTTACATCTGCAAGAACCTCTCAACGCATCTAAAATGGAATTGCAATTCAGGCTCATTTGTTCTGGCCATTTTCCGGAGTTGATTATGAAAAGACCGTCCCAGCATATTTACGTTTATGTTTTCGTCATAGTTCTGACGTTTGCCGCAAGTTGCGCTCGGAAGCCGGATGACGCGAAGATTTCCAGCGACATTCAAAATAAATTCAGCCAGGATTCCGGGCTCGCAAGCAAGCAACTCACGGTGCAGGCCGACAATGGCACGGTAACGCTTGCGGGCGTTGTCGACAACGATGCTCAGCGGCAGGCGGCGAGCCGTCAGGCCGCGTCTATACCCGGAGTAAAACAGATCATCAACAATCTGCAGGTCGGGAATGAGAAGCCGGCTGCTGCAGTTCCCGAAGCTGCTGAAATGGAAGCTTCCAGCACTCCGCCTCCCAGCCCTGTACGCGCGGAAAAAAGCACCCCCAGAAGAACTCACCGGGCTCGTCCCTCGGAAGATTCCGCTGCCGGAAATTCTGCGAATGACGCGGGATCACACCAGATGAGTGCTGACAATCAGCCTCCCGCAGACGCCGCGCCACCGGTTCCGCCAGCAAATACAGCGGTGCAGAATGCTCCGCCGCCTCCGCCGCCGCCCAGGAAGTTGATTATCGACCAGGGAACACAGTTGGCAATTCGTCTCGTCGATCCCATTGACAGCGAAAAGAACCAGACAGGCGACGTGTTCCATGCAACGATCAACGCTGCCATCACTTCAGATGGAGAATTAGCAGTGCCGGCCGGCGCCGACGTTACAGGTCACCTGGTCGACGTGAAAAGCGCCGGCAAATTTAAAGGACAGTCGATAGTCGTCCTGCAATTGGACAGTCTTTCGGTCGGCGGCAGGACTTATACACTGCAAACCGATCAATACAGGAAAGAAGGCAGTTCGCGCGGCAAGAATACGGCCGAGAAAGTTGGTGGCGGAGCCATCATTGGCGGCATCATCGGAGCGATCGCGGGTGGCGGCAAGGGCGCGGCGATCGGAACGGCGGCTGGTGCGGGTGTGGGAGCCGGGGCGCAGGAGGTTTCCAAGAGCCAGCAAATCAAGCTTCCTTCTGAAACCGTGCTGAATTTCACGCTGCAGGCGCCGATTACGGTGGTGCAGGCTCCGAACCCGAATGCTAACCGGCCGAGGCTGGGGGATTCGCAGTAGCGAGTGCAGCGGCGTCGTTGAAACTCCGCCGCTCGTTCTGCCGGATTGCGCATAAAGTCACGCGGGCGGGAGCGCCCGCGCCACACAGTTCTGCCTCACAACCACATGCCTTCCATCACTGCGTTGCTGCAGACGGAAAATGACGCTTTGCGGCTGGGGCGCGCGCTGGAGACGCTGTACGCTTGCGACGACATTCTGGTTGTCGACCATGGGTCGCGTGACGCTACGGTGAGCCTGGCTCGCGAGTACGGTGCGAGAGTGATTGCTGCCACGCCTGGTTCTTCGCCGCAGGATTATCTCCCGTTCGCGCGCGCGGGATGGATTCTGTTTCTCGACCCATGCGAGTCCCTGACCGAGAAGTTGGCGGCAAGTTTGTTTGAGTGGAAGTCGGAGGTCTTTGACGCCAGGATTCCCACGCCTTCTGCTTTTTCCGTCTTTCTGCGGGAGGAAACCGAGCAGGGTTGGGTGGAAATCCCCGCCGCCCAAACGCGCCTCGTTCCCCAGAGCTGGAGAATGTGGCACGGAAAACATCCGCTTCACGAGCCTTCCGCGCCGGCACTGGAAGGGGAATTATTGCGCTTCGTTTTCCCGTGAAGCCGGCTGCCGATTCGAGTCACGAATCTCGTTTGCTCACGCATTCGCCCTCACATTTGGCTGTGATCTCGGTCACAGTCGGGGTTCGGAGCCGCGCTTACACTGAACGGTTTGTGGGCCACATGGGCCCAGGAGGACGATATGCGTGTTTTAAGATTCATCAGTTTGGCGGTAATTCTGGTGGCAATCTCAGTTTGTGCAGCGGCACAGCAGGCTCCGGCGCAAAGTGCACCGGAAATCAAGCATGTACCCATCGCCCGCGCGCCCGCGGATTCGGGCAAAGAGATGTTCGTCAGCTATTGCGCTGTTTGCCATGGAAAAGATGGCAAGGGCAACGGACCGGCGGCCTCGGCGATGAAGACTCCGCCCATCGATCTGACGCTTCTGGCGCAGAAGAATAGCGGTAAGTACCCAGCACAGCACGTTGCCGCGGTGATCAGGGGACAGGCCAGCACGCCCTCCCACGGTAGCGAGGACATGCCGGTTTGGGGTCCGTTGTTCTCCAGCATCAGTCAAGGTCACACGGCGCAGGTACAGCAGCGAATCAGCAATCTGGTCGAGTATGTAGGAACGCTGCAGGCGAAATAACACAGGCTCGCAGAGATTGACGCGGCTCCGGGACGCCGCGCGTGCGCTCCGGAGCCCTAACGCACCGATTTTTACCAGAAAAATTTCGGAGCCTCCGCGCCGCCGTTATCCAGAAGGAACCAACTTCTAATTTTCGGCTGGCAGGTGTAAACGGCCACTGGTCAATGTCTTGCTGCCAATTGGCCTTTGGGCCAGTGACTTCAGTACCTTAGCCCGGTTTCGATGATCGACTTATAATCCAACCAAGAACAGCGAAGCTCAACGTTCTTCAGGAGAGGCTTGCGCCGAAGGCGCGGGTGGCTCCATCGCGATCTGAGAGACCTCGTGGATCTTGTGTTGGCAGCGTCGATTTTTGTCTTTGGGCTGGCCTTCGGCAGCTTTCTGAATGTGTGTATCTACCGACTGCCGCGAGGGCTGTCGGTAGTGGCGCCGCGTTCGGCATGCCCGTCCTGCAAGCAGCCGATCGCCTTCTACGACAATATTCCGGTCTTGAGCTGGCTGATGCTCGGCGGACGATGCCGTCATTGCAAAGAGAAAATTTCGCCTCGCTATTTGCTGATCGAGTTGCTGACCGGCTTCGTGTTTCTCGCCTGCTACTGGTATTTCGGGCTGACACTTTCCACGCTGAAATATTGTGTGTTCGCGTTTCTGTTGCTGGGGCTGATTTTCACCGACGCCGAGACCAAACTGCTGCCCGATAAGATGACGCTGCCTGGACTGGCCGCGGGCCTGATCTTCAGCCTGCTGGTTCCGGTCAACGACCTGGCGTCTCAGTTTCTGCCCGGAGTCGTGAACCTGCCCTTTAGCGACGACGTGACGGCAAGACTGATGTCCCTGCTCGATTCCCTGCTGGGGGCGGCGGTGGGAGCGTCGTTCATCTACGGCGCGGGCGCGATTTATCTGCGCTGGCGTGGTACCGAGGGTATGGGTTTTGGCGACGTGAAGCTGATGGCCATGGCGGGCGCGTTCCTCGGAATCAAGCTGACAATTTTCACGATTTTTACCGCGTCGGTGGCGGGATCATTATTCGGTTTAAGTACGGTGTTCGTAGTCTGGGTAAAACGCACACACCGGTTCATGAAGCGGCTGACGAACGCACAGGCGGCCCGGCGTCGCGCATGGCAGTCGGCACAGGTGGTTTATCGCAATTACCAGATGCCTTTCGGCGTCTTTCTTGGGAGCATGGCGCTGATCGCATTTTTCTTCGGCAACCGATTCCTGCAGTGGTATGGGGGCCTGTGGTGAGAATGCTTACCAACCCGGTAATGTTGCGAGCGGCAGTGGCGCTGCTCTGCGCCTCATGCGCTTTCCTGGTGGGGCTGCTCTTCATCCGCATTTTGCGAAAAAGGATTGCGGAAGAGGGAGACATTTCCGCGGAGGCCAAACCAACGCTTGAGACTTTGCCGCTGCACCTCTACAACACGGTGATCCAGCAACTCAAGCAGCAGAAACACGAACTGCAAGTGCAATCGCAAGCCGAACAGCATCGCGCCCGCACGAGCGAAAATTTCAGTCAGGCAGTGCTTTCGAATCTGTCCTCTGGCGTGCTGGTGTTTGGAACCAACGGGCTGGTGAAAACTTCCAATCCGGCGGCGAAGGCGATTCTCGGTTTCGCTGCCGTCACAGGAATGGGAGCAGGAGATATTTTTCGGGGCGCGGTCGTCCGTGCTGCCAAACCGAGGTCAAGCGATGAGACGAGAGGCGATCCGGTCCTGCTGGCGGATGAGATTAGTGCTGTGCTGCGCGAAGGCAGCAAGCGCCGCGAAATTGAAGCCGAGTATGAGACTCCGACAGGAGAGAAGCGCTTTATCGCGGTGACGATTTCCGCTGTGCCGGCGGTCGACGGCGGATTGCTTGGCGTGGCTTGCCTGATCAATAACCGGACAGAAATGGAAGATATCCGGCGCCAACAGGAATTGCAGGGCGAAATCTCAGCTGAGATGGCGCTGCATTTGCGCACCTCGCTGACCACGATTTCCGGCTACGCGCAGCAACTGGCCAACAGCCACGATCCGGAACTGGCGAAGCAACTGGCGACCGACATTGCGCATGAGGCGGCACAATTGGATCACGACATTGGAGGATTTTTGTCCAGAAAACGCGCGGCGCAGGCAGTTGCTGCAGGCGCCTTGGCGGATTAATTTGAATGAACCGCCGCGGCTGGAGTGGGCGGGATTGCAGCTGAGTGACACTGAATTCGAGTACGCAAAAAGGGGAGTTATGAAACAAAACGTATATCGTGGATTTGGACTCGTGCTGTTTTTCGGCTTGGGCGTGCTTGTGGCCGGAGCTCAGAATCAAGCTTCGCAGAATTCTGCCGGTTCCTCGTTGGGCGACTATGCTCGCCAGATCCGCAAGGATCCCGGGGTGAAGAGCACGCCGAAGGTTTTCGATAACGACAATCTGCCCCGGGAAGACAAGCTCTCGATCGTAGGCCCGAAGCCAGCCCCGGCGGAGGAAAAGAACGCCGAGAATAAAGCGGCGGATAGCGCGCCCGCGGCTGAGGGTGAGGCGAAAGCGCAGGCCGAATCCAAGCCAGGGGCCGAAGCCACAACCGCTGCAGCCAAGGCTGAAGAGAAGACCGCGTCAACCGGCTCCAAAGCGCCAGTGGACGAAGCGACGAAGCAAGCCGCGGCGAAGCAATGGAACGATAAGATCACGGCGCAGAGAGGCGAGATCGAATTGCTGACCCGCGAACTCAACGTGCTGCAGCGGGAATATCAGATTCGCGCCGCTGCGATGTACGCAGATGCTGGTAATCGGCTGCGCAACTCCGCCGACTGGGATAAACAGGACGCGCAATACAAGCAGCAGATCGCCGACAAACAGAAAGCTTTAGACGAAGCCAAGCAGAAACTCGACGACATGCAGGAACAAGCGCGCAGGGCGGGCGCACCAGCCTCAGTGAGCGAGCAATAAAACCTTAAGCATAAAAGATGGAGTCGCGGGCGAGACGCCCCCGGGGACAGCCGGCAGGTTGCCGGCGGTACGTTTTCCGAAGGCCACACTTTTCGGCGGGCTTACATTACGAGGACGGATGTCGGAGGCGTCGAATTTGTTTTACGTGGTGCAGGCCGTGCACCAGATGAAATTTTCTCCACTGGTTGGCGGTGAGAGGTCCGAGGATAGGGTGGTCCAGCAGCACCCGGCGCGAGCCCAGTTTTTGCTCACAGCGCGCCATGCTGGCGTCCATCTCGGCGATTTTGAGCGCGATCTCGCCCAGGACCTTTCCTGGAGGTATTCCGCGGGGACGCGCGACTGAAGGAGACTCTCTACCGGAAGGTAGATATCCCAGACCCACGACGATCGCCTTGCGGCCGCGCTGCCGCCAGCTTTGCGCAGTCACCAGCGGCTGGTTCGCTGCTTCCACCCGCTCAAAACCTTTCACCGTTCCGGTGTACGTCAAATAGAGATGCTCGAGGACTTCGGCGGCTGACCATTTTCCCGGCGGATGCCGACTTAATTGGTCGGCAGACAGGCCGTCGATGGCCGCGAGAATTTCGGCTTGCAATCTTTGAAGGCGGGGGTCCACGAAGGGTTACTTACCTTTTCGGCGCTTTCAGTTAAAATGTTGCGCGACAATAAACCCAACAAAGTTATCACAGGAAGGACGCCATGAAGATGGCCAGTCATATCCACGGGGAATCTACCTCGACTGCATCGGCTTTCTCAGCCGGTCAGGATCATCGCAGTGCGGTTCAAGGACGAGGTAGCCGCGAAAGCAGGCTTAAGTATTCGCGTGCGGCCCTGGCTCTGGCGCTGCTGGCGCTGCTTAGCGCGTGCTCGTCGGAATCGAGTAAACCGGCGGAACCGGCCAAGCCGGAACCTAAGAAACCCGAACTCATCACCGGGCGTTCTGCGTTCCAGAAGTTATACATCGCGGCTCGCGGGTGGGCTCCGGATGCGAAACCCTACCGCCTCGATTCCTCAGCAACCAGCGACGGAAACGGCCACGACGGCAAATGGGCGGTGTGGCGTGCGGGATTCGCGTCCCCCAGCCGCCGTTCGGAAAAATCTTATACGTGGTCCGGCAGCGAGGCGGAAGGCGCGCCCTCGCGCGGCGTCAATCCTGGAATCGAGGACAGTTACAGTCCGTCGAACTCGAACACAACGGTGTTTGACATGGCGTTCCTCAAGAAAGATTCGGATGACGCGTTCGCGACTGCGCAAAAACATGGCGGCGACAAGATTCTGGAAAAGGCTCCCGACACGCCGGTGATCTATGTCTGCGACTGGAACCACAACACCAATGAATTGGTCTGGCACGTCATCTATGGCGGCAGCCGCGAGGGTGCCAAACTCACAGTGAGTGTCAATGCCTCCACCGGCGAATTCATCCGGGTGGAGAAGTAGTTGCTTCTGAGATTTTTGCTGTGATGTAGACGTTGGGCCAGAATGGAAGGTGGAACGCGAGTTCACCTTATAGACCTGTTTCTTCCTCGCGGTGGATGTGGGCCTGGATTTGGGAAAAGAAGCGGTGGAGTGCCTCGGCAGAGGCGATTGCCCGCTGAAGGGAATGTCGCTCCCCAAAAGTCACAATGTCTTTCAGAGAGTATTGGAGACGAACGCGGTCGGCCGCGCAGTGCGCGCTCAACAACTCCACGCTGGCGGCGGTAAGATCCGCTTTAAGGCGGGCGACGTCGACTTGCTTTCTACTTCCTGGTGCCATCTACAACTCCTCCGTTCTTTCGAGGGATAAAACGCAGGGGGCCCCGGGAACCGTTTGGGAGGACTGCCACTTTCGCGGTTCCAGCGGGACCCACCCTGCGAGGTCATCAGTTTGAACGATTGCAGATAAAGTATACAGCGTTAGTTATACGCAGTTCAAGTTACCGTTGGAGGCGAGAAGTGCCCCGGCATCCTGACCCTGCTCTGGAACAGCGTATTCTCGGTGCGGCCTCGCGGCTGTGGGCGCGCGGCGGCGAAAAGGCGCTTACCATGCGCGCCGTCGCCAAGGCTGCAGGCACTACCACGCCCACGGTGTACGAGCGCTACCGCGATCGCGATGACATACTGCGCGCTCTGCGGCTGGAGACCCGTCGCGAACTGTTTGCCGCACTCAGACAGACCCGGACGCTGCGCGAGGCGTGCCAGCGTCACCTTGAGTTTGCCTTGGAACACAGTCACGCCTATGAAGTGCTTTTCGATGGCGTGGGCAAGCCGCCTTCCCTGCATGAATCGTGGCCTTCGTTCAACCTCATCCGCGAGCGCCTGGCCGAACGCCTGGGAGGAAGTCCCCGTCAACATACGCGTCTCATGCTGGCGGTGTGGTCGTTGATGCACGGCACCGCCATGCTCATTATCCGCGGGCAGTTCGAAGGCGCGCTGCGCACCCAGACCGTGCACTCATGCCTGGATGCTTTCGATGGAATTCTGAGAGCGGCAGAGCGCTCCAGGGGCTTGGAGAATTCGGGGCCAAAATGGCCGGTCAATCTGGTTCTGGGCGAGGGCAAGAAGAGTAGAGCGGGAAATGGAGTCGATCACCATGGGAAGCAAAGATTGAAATCCAAAAGAACACACAGGTGAAGAATTTCGAGCCCGCGAGTTAGCGCGGGCACAACCGCAGTAAACGAAAACGTGACCTCGGAAATCTCACTTGCCGGCCTCGGCGTTGGCGGCAGTTCCCTTCAAGCGCTCGATCGCCTTGTGGGCGGCTTCGGCCTGTGGGCCATGGAGTAGGATCTTCAAATAATTTTCGTATTCCTTGCGCGCCTCGTCCGGCTGATCCATCTTTTCCAGGCACTGCGCCAGGCGGAAAGTGGCAACGGCATCGTTGTCCTTATAGAAAAGCGCCTCGCGGTAGCGATCCTCGGCGGCGCGATAGTTCTTGCGCTTAAAGTAGAAATCTCCTACCTCAATGTCCTTGGCCGCCTTGTGGGGATTCCAGGGATGGAACTCGCCCACGTCGGAGTTGCCTGAAGAGCGCCCCTCGTCCTTCAAGGCGTCGGGGTTCTGCGGATGCATCTTCGCGTCATCGGCGGGCGGGCTCAGGTCGATCAGAGTATCCTTGCTCGAACTCTGCCCGGATTCGTCACCCAATTCATTGGCGTTGATGGTATCGGACCGCGGAGGCGCCAGGTTCGGAGTTTGCGGGGGGACGGGTTTGGACGAGGACGTATCCGGCGGTTGTGCCTTCGAGGGCGTGGAATTGCGCGGGCTTGAGTTCTGCGCCCACACAGTCAGGCTGCACGCGAGCCCCACAATCAAAAGCAAACTGCGCATAGAACTATCTTAACGCTCCCAGTTTTACCGCGCCCAGCCTTGATTCGGACATGGGCGGTCAAGTGTGAGTCGCGCGGAATGTCTGCAGGCACCGGCGAGCGCTCTCAAATTCGGAGTACCGGCTTCCCTCTTGTTCGATCAGATAGTATTCAATTCCGCCCACGCTCTCGGCGGCCTGAAAAATGCCTTTCCAGTCGGCCACGCCTTCTCCGAACAAGACCTTGTACCCCTTGTCCGGGTCAGGCGACCACTCTTTGCAATGGATGGAGCGAATGCGTCCCGGGTTGGCTCGGATCCAGGCCACCGGGTCGGAACCGGCTTCCAGACAAGTTCCCACGTCCAACTGCAGCATCACGGTGGGTTCTGTATTCTTCGCCAGAAAGTCCATCGGCCGCTGGCCCACGGGACCGGTGAACTCAGCCTGATGATTGTGATACCCGGGCTTCATGCCGGAGGGCTCCAGCGTCTCGGCGACGGAATTCAATTGCTCGGCGACTGCCTTCCAGCCATCAGGGCCCGTCTTCGGGTCAGACCAGGCAAGGACCATATATTTGCAGCCGAGAATGAGATTGAGGTCGCGTGCCCGGTTGAGATTCTGCGGGCTGAAAGTCTTTGCGTCGTTGTGCGTTGAGTTGCAGCGGACGCCTAAGTCATCGAGCAACTTGCGCATTTGTTTGGTCTGGGCCTCGGACCACTCGAAATATGGTGCGTAAAACTCAACTACCTGATAGCCCATTTGAGCCACCGTGCGCACCGTGCCCTTGGGATCCTGCTTGAGCGCGTCGCGCACCGAGTAGAGTTCGAGGCCAACCGGGATGGAACTTGACGCGGCGCGGGGAGAGGCAACGCCGCGCAGAGCCCAAGGCAAAACCGAGGACATAGCAAGGAATGAACGCCGGGAGAATTTGTGGTGTGACATGGCTGCCATAATACGCCGTGCCCGCAAGGTATAAGCAACGAACTTTGGGAGGCGAGAAGAGAGCTTATCGCACTTAGAGAGCATGCGCCGGAGAGCGTCTTTCTGATAATCTCGGTTGTGCCCTGCCACAAATGTCACTGGTTCTGACAACCCTGTTCCCTGGAATCTAGAGTAGAAGTCCCGCCAGTTATCGAGTAGAGTGCCATGTCAAATGCAAGCCAGCATCAGGATGTGTCTGTACTGTCGGCGGCCAAGAATGGATTGGTGTATCTCACGCCTAACGATTGGGTGCTGATTGTGGACAAAGCGGTTCGCCGGCAGTTCAAAGCAGGCGAGACGCTGGTTCACAAAGGCAAAGTGACGGAAGGACTGTACCTCGTTCTGAAAGGCACGGCGGCGGTGCAGATTGCGTCGCATAAAGGGTCGTTGGAAGTCGGCGCCGGCGATGTTTGCGGCGAGATTTCATTTCTCGATGAACTGCCGGCTACGGCGGATGTGATCGCGAACGAAGCAGTGGAGACGTTCTACCTGGACCGGCCGACGCTGCAATCGCTGTTTGAGTTATTTCCCCATCTGGGTTCTCGTTTTTATCATTCGCTGGCGGCAATTCTCTCGCGGCGTGTGCGCGAGTTGATTGGTCCGGCCTCGGTTCCGGTGCCGGCTTCTCTGTCAAAGAGAAGGTGACCTTGCGCGGAGTATGCTAGCCTACAGTCCTGTTCGGTGCCGAGTTGCGCCGGATGACGAATTTCTGGCGCGGACTTTTTCCCTTTGATGGATCCCGTCAATCTCCGATTGGCCCTGCTGTCGGCAGGGGTGCTTGGCTTCAGGCACGGACTGGACTACGACCATATCGCGGCTATCACCGACATCAGCAGCGTGCAGTCCAAGCCCAGCGATGCCATGCGCTACGGCCTGCTCTATGTCGCCGGGCACGCGACGACTGTAGCGGTGCTGGGCGCGGCAGCGGTGGTCTTTCGTCTTTCGCTGCCCGCAGCCAGTGATCGTTGGGCGGAGCGACTCGTTGGGATCACTCTGCTGGTGCTGGGAATCTATGTGCTGGGGACGTTCTTTCGTCCTTCCGCTCACAGCCATGCTCGTCCGCGCACGCGGATCACGCTATTGATCAACGGCGCGTTGTGGATCTACTGGCGGCTGAGCCGGATTTTTGGCGGAACCCGGGTCGAGGCGCCGCAGGTCTTTAAGGACGGTTATGGCACCACTTCAACATTTCTGGTAGGCGTGATTCACGGTCTGGGCGCCGAGACTCCAACACAGATTCTGCTGTTCCTCATGGCGGCGAACCTGGGGGGGACGGGCGTGGGATTGTTGGGGCTGCTGATGTTCATCCTGGGGCTGCTGCTGATGAACACTTTGATGTGCGCTTCGGCCGCGGGACTGTTTTCGGCGACGCTGGCCAAGCCGAATGCCTTGCGCGCCCTGACGCTGGCCACCTCTGCCTACAGCATTGTGGTAGGAATGATTTTCCTGGTGGGGTCGGCCGCCAAGTTGCCATCGCTAACCGGATAACCCCGAAAGCCAGTTTGTCGTGCAGCCTACGATGAAAGCCCGAAAATACCGGGCTTTTCCTTATTTTGGGAGTACTTTTGGGCCGAGGCGCCATTACCGGGGTAATCGGGGTGCGGGGATTACCGTTGACCCCTCCAGTACTCCCTCCTTATCGTGCCAACAGGGGGTTGTATGAAAGACATCCATGAGGTCCTGCGGCAGAAGCAGGCAAAATACGCCCAACTTGGCAAACAGATTGAGGCGCTTCAGCAGGCAGCGGAAAAGCTGCGTGAAGTAGCGCCATTGCTGGCAGAGAACGATGACGAAGACAACGTCGTTCTCGCGGAAGTCGACGAAACTTCCAGCCAGTCAGAAGCGATGGCCGCCAAGGCAGGCGCGGGTTCCAGCGGCCCTGCTGCTTCGAAGGCAGCGCGGCCCACAGCTCCCCGATGGCCCTAATCCCACGGGCATTGGCAACCCGAACGTTTTATGACTCTCCAGGCATTACTGGTTTCGACCGACGATCAGGCGGCTGAAGTTCTGGGCAGAGTCCTGCCTCCTCTCGGCATTGTGCTGGATCGCTGCAGCGATCCCGAAACCACCAAGAGCAGAATCCAGCAGCAGAAATTTGCCGCGCTGATTGTCGATTTTGACGATGCCGAAGCAGCCGAAGGAGCACTGGAGCAGGCCAAGAAGCTGGGCACCGAACCATTGAGTATTGCCCTGGTGGCCGATCCGGCGAGGGTTCGTGACATCCTCACCGGCGGGGCGCATTTCGTACTCTACAAGCCTCTGACTGAGGAAGCTGCGCAGGCCGGGTTGCGGCCGGCTGCTGCTCTGCTGAGCCGGGAACGACGCCGGGCATTTCGCGTTCCGGTGCAGGCCCCGGTGGAGATCACACTGGCCGGCGGTCGCAAGGTGGATGGAATTCTGCTTGATCTGTCTGAAACCGGCATGGAGGTGCTCACGGCGGAACCGCTGGAGCGCCGCGCCACGCTGGATTTTTACTTTAAGCTGCCCGACGGAGCCTTGGAAATCTTTGCACAGGGCGAAGTCGCCTGGGCCAATGCCAACGGGCAGACTGGGGTTCGCTTCATGGATCTGGAGGAGAGTTCCTCAACGGCACTGAAAGCCTGGCTGCACGCCGCGACCAACGTCGGCGCTCCCGAGCCCAATGAGACTGTACCTCATTGCAATCTCACAGACTTGAGCCTGGGCGGCTGCTACGTTGAAACCAATGCACCGTTTCCAGAACGGGCTCTGATCGACCTTTGCCTGAAAACCGAAGCGCTTGAAGTGCATACCGAAGGCATGGTGCGAGTGGCGCATCCCGGCCATGGCATGGGAGTGGAGTTCCCTTCCCGAACCGCCGAGCAGCGCGAAAAAGTGGGCAATCTGATCAATGTTCTACGGCAAGGCTCCGCGACCCCTCCAGAGCTGGGCATCTCTCCACGCGCTTTGGTGGCTGATATCACTCAGTTTGAACCGGGGGATAAGCAACCTCACTCTCACGAGGAGTTGGAAGATCCGCTGCTTGAACTTCTGCGGCGTGGGGCGTCGTTGCAGCAGGACGAGTTCTTGTCGGAACTTCGCAAGCAACGTAATCCCGAAGACGTGGCCTCGGCATAAATTTTCTTCTCCACAATCCATCGTTCTTTACCGCATCGGACATTGCCGCGTCAGACATTCATTGCAATTTCAGCGATGGTTAAATCCAGGTTAAAGGTAGACTGTGTCTCGAGGTCGCAGCCGTTGAATTTTTCGCGACGGAGGGAGCAGTCTGGCAGACACCGGCAGGGCTGAGCATCCGTTCATGGAGCGGCGTCCGGCAGCAGGCCGCCAGTCATCGCCACTATGGGCGCCGCTGCTTGCGATTGGGGCGGCGGCTTTCGCAGTCGAGATTCCTTTCTTCTTTTTCGGTACGCCATCGGGACATGATGTGGAGTTCCATCTCTACTCGTGGCTGGAAGTTCTCACGCAATGGAAGCACGGCATCGTTTATCCGCGCTGGGCGGCGCTGGCGCACTTTGGATATGGCGAGCCCAGATTCGTGTTCTACCCTCCTGCTTCGTGGACGCTGGGCTCGTTGCTGAGCGCGATTTTCCCGTGGACGCTGGTTTCAAGCATTTACGTATGGATCGTGCTGGTGGCGGCAGGCGTGTCGATGTTCGTGCTGGCGCGGCGCTGGTTCGACCGCCGCGACGCAATTTTCGCCGCCGTACTCTACGCGGTGAATCCGTATCACCTGGTGATCGTGTACTGGCGCAGCGCGTTCGCCGAACTGCTGGCGAGTTGCCTGGTGCCGCTGCTGCTGTTGTTCGTGTTGAAAGCGGTGGACGATGGGCGGCGCGCGATCGTGCCGCTGGCGCTGGTGCTGGCGGCGGCGTGGCTGACGAATGCTCCGGCGGCGGTCATGATCCACTACTCGATGGCGCTGCTGCTGATGTTCTTCGCATGGCAGCGGCGGGCGCCGCGACTGCTTTTGGTGGGAGCGGCGGCGGTTGCGCTGGGCGCATGCCTGGCTGCGTTTTATCTGTTGCCTGCCATCTACGAACAGCGATGGATCAATATTGCGGAGTCGGTGTCAGCGGGGTCGCGTCCGGCGGATAACTTTTTGTTCATTCATACCACGGACCCTGAGCATGACGCTTTCAACCACATCGTCACTCTAGTCGCGCTTCTGGAGATGGCGATGATTCTCGCCGCGTCGTGGATGAGTAGGAAGTGGCGCGAAGCGCATCTCGAACTCTGGACCGCGCTGCTGGCATGGGCGGCGGCATGCAGCTTGCTGTTGCTTTCGGTATCCGCAGTGCTATGGACGATACTGCCAAAAATGCAGTTCATGCAATTTCCCTGGCGGTGGCTGCTGTGCCTGAGCATGATCTTCACGCTTTTTGTGTCGGCGGGACTGATGTGGGGACAGCGGCCCTCGGCTGTCGGGTCGAGCAAAGCTCGATTTGGCTTGACGATCGTGCGATGCTCCATTTTCGCGATCATCATTCTGGTAATCGTGGTGGCATGGCATCGCATCCAGCCGCCGTGGTGGGACAACAACGCCGATCTCCGCGAGATGCAGGACAACATAGCGGAACAGGTCGGCTACGAGGGTACCGACGAATACACGCCGGTCGGCGCCGATCCTGCGGTCATCGACAAAGATGCCCGCAACGTCAAGGTCGCTGGGCCCGCGCATGCTGCAATTCGCGTCTCTCGCTGGGATGCCGAATCGAAGACGTTTACGGCGCAGATGTCCGCGCCGGACCAGTTGGCGCTGCGCCTGTTTCGCTATCCGGCGTGGCAGACTGAAGTAAACGGACGTATGGTCGAGAGCACAAGCGCGGACACAGGACAGATGCTGGTTCCAGTTGAAGCCGGGATGAACCGGGTGCAGGTCACTTTTGTTCGCACGTGGGATCGCACGCTAGGAGGCTGGATTTCGCTGCTGACGGCGGTGTCGCTAATCGTCTGGACTGTTCTAGCAAGGCGCCGTATAACCTGAATTTCCTCAGTGCATCTCTGTGCCCTCTGTGGTTAGAGTTGTGGTTCGAACCTTATGCGACGAATCCTCATCGCCACATCGAATCCCGGAAAGCTGCGCGACTTCGCCGGAGCAGCCGCGGCGCACGGAATTGAAATTGCCGGCATTCCGAACTTCGCTTCCCTGCCCACGGTGGTGGAAGATGGCCTTACCTTCGAAGACAACGCACGAAAAAAAGCGGAAGAATACAGCCGACATGCGCCCGGAGAGATCATACTGGCTGACGACTCCGGACTTGAAGTGGATGCACTCAACGGCGCCCCAGGCGTGCATTCCGCGCGCTACGCAGCCGACCAGCCGCACCTCGCCAACGAGAACACGGATGACGAGGCGAACAACGCCCGTGTTCTGCGGGAACTGCGAAAACTTCCGCCAGAGAAGCGTACCGGACGATTCGTGTGCGTGTTAGCCGCCGCGCGCGATGGCCAGACTCTCGCTACCTTTCGCGGGACGGCCGAAGGGCTGATTCTCGATTCGCCGCGCGGCACCAACGGATTTGGATACGATCCGCTGTTTTATTTTCCGCAGACCGAAAAGACATTTGCCGAACTTAGCGCCGAAGAGAAGGCGCGCTACAGCCACCGCGGCGCTGCCTTTCGTCAGTTTCTGGAGTGGTGCGATGCAACTGGGTAGGCGAACCCCCATGCCGCCGACGGACTAAGCCAGTTATTCTCTCGCTAGCCAGTGTCAAAGGTAACAGCGGAGTGTGATTGTAATCACATCGAGGATGTTCATCCGCGATGAGAATCAAAACGCTTTGAGGGGGATTCGTGGAGCAGTCAGACTGGAAAAGCTATCAACCGGTGTGCATGTTGGCACACGATATGCTGAACAAGCTATCGGTTATTGTTGGCCTTTGTGAACTGGTCAGCGCCGAAGCTGAGCCTGGGACGGAATGCGCTGCACGGCTCGCCACAATTCAGGACACGGCTAAATCATTAGCCCAGGAAGTGATCAAGCGGGAGTGTCAACTGTCGACGGTGATCCGTAGCAGCGATGCGAAGAAGAGCGAAGACATTCTCGCCTAGGACAAATTTTCACACGCGAGAAAATTCGCAGCGTAGAAACGGAGCTGTCACTTCTTAAATGATATAGAGCTGCACAGACCGAAGCGCGCTTCCTTGACTTCATTTTTACGGCACACGATAATACAAAGTTCTTCTCTCATTGCTGAACTGATAAGGAGCGTTACGTGGCGTCAGCCAGTTCTCCTGCTCCGGCGCTAGCGCATGGAGTTGCTCCGTTGCGCGCTGGTCAGGGATATTCCTTCGTTCTGCGCCGGCTGCATTCTCTTACGGGGATTATCCCCGTCGGCGCATTCCTGTTCGAGCACATTCTGATTTCGAACTCCACCGCTATTACTGGCCCCGATGCTTATGCGCGCCAAGTCAGCTTTCTAGCGAATCTTCCGCTGGTATTCTTTCTGGAATTGTTTGGCATCTGGATCCCGATTTTGTTTCACGGCCTCTACGGTTTTTACATCTGGTATCGCGGAGACGGGAACACGGTCGCTTATCCCTGGTCCGGTAACTGGATGTATACCTTACAACGCTGGACCGGCGGCATCGCCTTTATCTACATCGTGTGGCATACCTACACCATGCGCTTCACCGGAGTCGACCTGCACGATCTTCCGGCCAGGTCGTTTGGCAAGGTGGCGGCGGAAGTACATAATCCGTGGCTGCTGGCGTTTTACGTAATCGGGCTGATCGCGGGGTCGTGGCACTTCGCCTACGGAATCTGGCTGTTTGCGGCGAAGTGGGGCATCGTTTCCGGCGACAAAGGTCAACAGCGCCTGCTGCGCGTCTGCATGGCATTTTTTGTACTGCTGAGCGTGGTGGGGCTGGTCAGCCTGTATACGTTCCGCGAGCGTTTCCAGGAGCCTTCCGGCCCAGCTACGAATATTGTGGACACGCGGCACGCGACCGCCAACGGAAGGCCGGTGCAATAAGATGGCGACTCCCAAAATCATTGTCGTAGGCGGCGGGCTCGCGGGATTGGCCGCGGTCATCAAGATCGCGGAGATGGGTGGCAACGTCGACCTGTTCTCGATTGTTCCGGTAAAGCGGTCGCACTCGGTGTGCGCGCAAGGCGGAATCAACGCCGCGAAGAATCTGAAGGGTGAAGGCGATTCGACCTGGCAGCACTTCGATGACACGGTCTACGGCGGCGACTTCCTCGGCAACCAGCCGCCTATTAAAGATATGTGCGACGCCGCCCCCGGGATCATCGATCTGCTCGATCGCATGGGCGTTCCCTTCAACCGCACGCCGGAGGGACTGCTCGATTTCCGCAGGTTCGGTGGCACGCTCTACAACCGCACGGCCTTTGCCGGCGCGACTACGGGGCAGCAACTGCTCTACGCACTCGACGAGCAAGTGCGGCGTTACGAATCCGAAGGCAAGGTGAAAAAGTACGAGCACTGGGAGTTTCTCTCTGCGGTGCTCGATAACAACAATGTCTGCCGCGGCATCTGCGCCATGGACCTGCGCTCTATGGAAGTGCGGACGTTCCCTGCTGACGCGATCATCATTGCGACCGGCGGCATTGGCGCCATCTTTGGCAAGTCGACCAATTCTGTAGTTTGCACCGGATCGGCGCAGTCCGCTCTCTACCAGCAGGGCTGCTATTACGCGAACGGTGAGTTCATTCAGGTCCATCCAACATCGATTCCTGGCGAAGACAAGCTTCGCCTGATGTCGGAGTCGGCGCGTGGCGAGGGCGGGCGCGTGTGGGTGCCCAAGAAGCCGGGTGACAATCGCGATCCGAAATCGATTCCGCAGAACGAGCGCTGGTATTTCCTCGAGGAGTGGTATCCGAAATACGGCAACCTGGTTCCACGCGACGTCGCAACGCGAGCCATTTTCAAAGTTGTTTACGAGAACAACCTCGGCATCGACGGCAAGCCGATGGTCTACCTCGACCTGACGCACATCGACCGCAAGATCCTGGATCGCAAGCTGGAAGGAATTCTCGAAATTTACGAAAAATTCGTGGGCGACGATCCGCGCGATACGCCCATGAAAATCTTCCCCGGCATGCATTACACCATGGGCGGATTGTGGATTGATTTCAAGCAAGCTACCAACATCCCCGGAATCTACGCGGCGGGAGAGTGCGAATATCAATATCACGGAGCGAACCGGCTGGGCGCGAATTCTCTGGTCTCGTGCATTTTTGGCGGCGGCATCGCCGGACCGAATGCGGTGAAGTATGCGCGCGGGCTGCAAAGCACCGCTGATGGCAACGGACACTTTGCCGCCGAGCAAAAACGTCAGGAAGAAATCAACGCCAACCTGATGAAGGCCGATGGTTCGGAAAATCCGGTGAAGCTGTGGCGCGAACTGGGTGAGCTGATGACCAAGGATTGCACCGTCATCCGCTACAACAAGAATCTGCAGCAGACCGATGCGCGCCTGGTCGAGATGCTGGAGCGCTATCGCAAGATCAATCTGAGCGATCGCACGCAGTGGGCAAACACCACGGTGGTTTTCGCGCGCCAGCTTTACAACATGCTGCAGTTGGCGCGGGTAATCGCACAAGGCGCCCGGATGCGCGATGAATCGCGCGGCGCGCATTACAAGCCGGATTTTCCCGAGCGCGACGACAAGAATTGGCTGAAGACGACAAAGGCGTATTTTGCGCCGGACGCGGACGAGCCGAAGTTTGAGTTCGAGCCTGTGGACACGTCGCTGATTCAGCCGCGTCCGAGGAAGTATTGAAATCTCAGAGTGCTAGGATGAGGCTTGCTGGCAAATTTATTTTGATGACTTTGTCGGCAGGCATTGCTGTCGCCCCACAGCGGGCTGCAGCCCAGCAGCCAGTTTCTGTCAAGGAAAAGTCGGCGGAGGAAGCAGTCGCGAAATTCGTAGAGCAAGTGCGCATTCAGAATGGGCTTGCAAGGTTGCGGCGAATCAAGGATGGGCATTTGCGGCAAGATGCATGCCACCGAGCTCGAAAAGGGAATAAATCGTACGGGCAAAGCACCGGGATTGGTCCGCCCGAAAAAGTCGGGACACTGTCAGTCCTGTGGTATTCAACTCTCGATCCGAGTCAGCCTCCGCCGGAACTGCTGGCATGGGCCAAGGGGCCGGGCCCGCAGTGGGAGCAGCCACAACGTTTCTCCGTCGGTGTTTGCCTCGTCACAACGACTGTCGATCCGAGCGAGCGATATTGGGTCGATGTTGGAACATATATGGGTGCTATCAAATCGCTCCTCAATCTGCCCACATGGGATTGATCTAAAGGCTAAGAACTAATGGCTGAATCCAAATCCGTCATCATCAAGATAAAACGCCAGAACACTCCCACCTCCAAGTCTTACTGGGAAGAGTTCTCCGTTCCCCACCGGCCGAACATGAATGTCATTTCGGCGCTCATGGACATTGCCGCTGACCCCGTTACGCGCGACGGCAAGGCGACCACGCCTATCACCTACGACTCGAACTGCCTCGAAGAGGTCTGCGGCTCCTGCGCGATGCTGATCAATGGCAAGGCGCGCATGGCCTGCTCGGCGCTGATCGACAATCTCGAACAGCCGATTCGGCTGGAGCCGTTTTCGAAGTTCCCCGTCGTCCGAGATTTGGCCACCGACCGCAGCGTGATCTTCGAGAATCTCAAAGCCGTCAAAGCATGGGTGCCGATCGACGGCACCTACGATCTTGGGGCCGGGCCTCGCATGATGCCACAGGATCAGGAACAGGCTTACCCGCTATCCCGATGCATTTCCTGCTGCTGTTGTATGGAAGCCTGCCCGCAGTTCAATGAAGATACCGGCTTCGTTGGGGCGGCGACGATCTCACAAGTGCGACTGTTCAACACGCATCCCACGGGCAAGGCGCTGAAGCGCGAGCGGCTCGCGGCTCTGATGGGCGACGGCGGCATCCAGGAATGCGGCTACGCCCAGAACTGCGTTGAGGTTTGCCCCAAGGACATTCCGCTCACGAAGTCGATTTCTGAGGTAGGCGGACAGGTTATGGAGCAGGCTCTTGGTGACCTTTTACGGCGCTGATTTTTGTCATTTTTGCGTAACGCCCACAACCGGGCTGGTCGAAGTGTCATCTTAATCCCGCCAAGTCGCAGCCAGCGCGGTACATAAGCTGGCTTTTATGTCAGCCTGAAACGGCCCGTCATTTGCCCATTGAAGTTTGGATGTGTGCTGTCATGCGAGACAGTAACTGCAGGTAACCAAGCGGGCAGTAACCGCGCCAGACGGGCTTTTTGGGTACGCACGTAATGACGCGGTCGCTGTATCGCGTTGGACCGCTTGACAGCATGGCTTAGAATAACCGCTACTCGCAGGTTGAGTGCGAGCGCGTTGGCGGCAAGAGTTGCCGCCCCAACATGAACCACTTCGTGAGACGCATCGTTAAATTGCAATTACTGGCCGTGGTCCTGCTCGCCCTGATTTGCGGGGGCTTGTCGGGTACCGCCTTTGCGGTGCGTCATACCATCCGCCAGCATCATGCTCGCAGGCATTTCCGGTGGCTGCACTGGAATCCGATGTTCCGGCCGTCGCACGAATCGCTTCTGATTCAGAACGCAGAGATTGACCGCCTGGAGTTGCCTCGCATCGAGGATGAAACTGAACTCGAAGCGCTTAAGGCCGACGGTTCCCTGCTGGAGATCCGCTCCGGTGAAATGCTGCGCTTCGATCCCCGGCTTGATCCCTCGCGGCGCTATTGCCGTTCGTGGACGCTCAATTTTGTCGATGACTTGAGCCAGGCTTTTTACCACCGCTTCCACCAGCAGATTCAGGTTAACTCCGCAGTCCGCACGGTCAAGGTTCAGAAGAAGCTTCGCCGCCACAACCGCAACGCCGCGCCCGCCGACGGCGACACGGCCTCATCGCATCTGGCCGGTGTGACCGTCGACCTGCAACGTCGCGGCATGAGCAAAGATCAGATTCACTGGATGGAACACTACCTCTTCTACATGAAGGCGCTCGGCCTGGTGGAACCGGAAGAAGAACGCCGCCAGTGGGTGTTCCATATCATGGTAAGCGGTCACTACAACGAGTGGCGCGAGACGCAGGACATCGTTCCGGTAGAGAGACCAGACGTGCCCCGGCCTAGCTTCGCTGGACCCGCGCTGCCGCCGGTCGACTCAGGCCAAATCGCCGCTAGCCGCGCGGAATAAGCTTTCCGCTTCGTTATTTGTTGTACTGCGCTTCCCCGTTTCCGAACGACCAATTCTCCCAGGCAACTTCCACTAAGTTGACGAACAGATCCTGCGGGCGCAATCCCGGATTTTTCGCCAGGATTTCCGCCATGCGCTGATACAGTTTCTTCTTTTGCGCCGGCCTGCGCCCGCCGGACAAAGTGATTTGCACGAGCACGATCTTGTCGCTGCGCTCGATCCCCAGGTAGGACGGATCGTAGATCAACCCATTCGCCGGATGCTCGGTAATGATCTGAAAGCGGTCCTGGGCCGGGATTTCGATAGCCTCGACCATGGCTTGATGCACGCCGTCGGCCAGAGCCTGCCGGTATTGGGCTGATGTTCCTTCTCGCAAAGAAATGCGCACCAACGGCATAACGCCCTCCTTAAAAGCACGATGAAGTTTCTGCTCTAATGATACCCATGATCGTCCTGATGGCGGGGCTTCCCGGCACGGGCAAGAGCACGCTGGCAAGCGAGCTTGCCGTGCGCACGTCGGGTCGCGTTCTGAGCAAAGACGAAATTCGCCACGCGATCTTTCTGCCCGAAGAAATCGAATACTCTTCGGCGCAAGACGATTACGTCCTGCAGGTGATGCTCGAAACCGCGGGATATCTTTTATCGCGGAACCCAGGGCGCACGATCCTTCTCGACGGGCGTCCGTTCTCGCGGCGTTATCAGATTGAGAATGTTCTGCTCGCAGCCGCTTCCCTGCAACAGCCGTGGCGAATTCTCCAGTGCACGTGCTCAGACGAGACCGCTGAGCGTCGGCTTGTCGCGGGCGCCGGCGCGCATCCGGCAGGAAATCGCGACTACCAACTCTACCTCGAAGTGAAGTCGCGCTTCGAAGCCATTACGCATCCCAAGACGGTAATCGACACCGAACAATCACTAGAAGCCTGCGTGCAGCAGGCACTTGCCGTTCTAGCCACTCCGTAGGCGTCATCCCGAGGCCCCGCGTTTTATCAGCGGGGCGAGGAATCTCGCGTGGGGCACATCAGAGGCGTTGTCTGACGAAGCCCCTTTGTCCACGAACGTCTCCGCCTATACAATCGTGAATCCGCCCGCATCTCTCGTTCTTTCCGTGGGCCACACTATGAAAACCAGGCTTGTTCCTGTTCTCGTGCTAGTTTCCGCCCTTGGCGCAGCCCAGGCTCCGCAACAATCATCGAACGCCGCGGACATGATTATCAGCGCCCGCGCGCGGCAGATTCACGACTCCGCCATCATCGTTGACACCCACGCTGACACACCACAACGCTTCCTCGACGAAGATTTCGATATCGGCTCGACCGATCCCAACGACAACGGGCACATCAGCCTCGGCAAGGCGCGCCGCGGAAATCTGGGCGCTGAATTTTTCTCCATCTGGGTCGAGCCAGAGACCAACCAGGGCCGCTTCGCGCGTCATACGTTCGATCTAATCGATTCGGTGTACGAGCAGGCCGCGCGCCATCCCGACCGGATGATGATGGCTTTCTCGGTCGCCGACATCGAACGCGCGCATCGTGAGCACAAACTCGCCGCGCTCATGGGCATCGAGGGCGGGCACTCGATCGAAAACGATATGCACCTGCTGCGCGACTACTACCGGCTGGGCGTGCGCTACATGACGCTTTCGTGGTCGAACACGAACGAATGGGCCGATTCTTCTGGCGACATCGACGATCCGAAAATTCAGCATCACAACGGCCTTACCGACTTCGGCAAGCAGTTTGTTCTGGAGATGAATCGCCTGGGCATGATGGTCGACATCTCACACGTATCCGATAAAACATTCTGGGATACGATTGCGACCACGAAGTCTCCGGTGATCGCCTCGCACTCGTCGGCGCGCGCGCTGGTCGATGTTCCGCGCAACATGACCGACGACATGCTGCGCGCCGTCGCGAAGAATGGCGGCGTGGTTCAGGTCAACTTCTTCAGCGCATTTGACGACGAGAACTTCCTCAAGGCCAGGGAGGCACAGGCAAAAGAGCAGGACGCCGCCGTTCAGAAATATGTTGACCAAATGAAAGCGGAAGGCAAGCCCGTCAGCTACGTGGATAAGGACCGCATCGAGCGCGAGTGGATGGCGAAGATTCCGCGCCCGCCTCTGAAGTCACTGATCGATCAGATCGATCACATCGCGAAGATTGCGGGAGTCGATCACGTGGGCCTGGGATCGGACTTTGACGGGGTCAGCGGCGCCACGCCACAGGGTATCGACTCAGCGGCCGATCTGCCGAAGATTACGCAAGCGCTGGTCGATCGCGGATACAGCGCCGTCGATATCCACAAGATTCTTGGAGGCAACCTGCTGCGAGTGTTTAGCCAAGTGGAACACGTGAGCCGCGAAATGCAGGCCGGCGGCTCCGCACAATAGTCTGACTTCCCGCATGCGCCGGCAGGAAATGATGGTCTTTACTGTCGTACAATGCAACGTTGCGCACACAGTCCAATCTTTTTCGCAAGAAGCAAGGAGCATCCATGCGTAATGGATTCGCGATTATATTCATAATGCTAGTCGTCGTTGCTGCCGCGCTGGCGCAATCCAGTTCGACCACGCAAGGCGCGACGGCGAAGCCCGGTACCGCCGCTAAGACGAGCAGCGCCGCCAAACCGGCTACCGCTACTGCTACGAAGCCGACTGCAATCATCAATACCACCGCGGGCAAAATGACTTGCACGTTGTTTCCCGACAAAGCGCCGATTGGCGTGGATAACTTTATTGGCCTGGCGAGCGGAACGAAAGACTGGAAAAATCCGGTGAGCGGCGCCAATAAGCACGGTATCCCGCTTTATGACGGAACCATCTTTCATCGCGTGATCCCCGGCTTCATGATCCAGGGCGGCGATCCTGCAGGTAACGGGTCCGGCGATCCCGGATACAAATTCAAGAATGAAGCCTCTCCGGACCTGCTATTTGACCGGCCGGGCCGGCTCGCCTATGCCAACTCGGGGCCCGGCACCAACGGCTCGCAATTTTTCATCACCGAGGTCGCGACGCCGCACCTGAATGGCGGCTACACCATCTTCGGCCAATGCGATGAGCCGACTGTGGCGCTGGTGAAGCAGATCGCCCACATGGCCACCGATCCCACGACCGACAAGCCATTTCGTCCGGTGAAGATTATTCACATTAGCATCGTGCGCGGTACGGGGACGGCGCCGAAACCAACCGCCGGAGGCACGATGAAGAAGCCCGCAACGACAACGCCGAAGGCGCCGGCGACACCGACACCGAACTAAGCATTCGCTGGTCGCCTCGCATCGTGGAACGGACGAAGGCTTCCGGGCTCAAGAGGCAATTTCCGCCAACGACCAACGACTAAGGACCATCGACCCAAAATGAATTCGAAAGGAAACTTATGACTCGTCAACCTGGACTCTACGCCACGTTTGAAACCTCGGAAGGAACCATTGTTTGCCGGCTGTTTGAGAAAGATGCGCCGAAGACCGTCGCCAACTTCGTGGAACTCGCCGAGGGCAAGCGCGAGTGGACGCATCCTTCCACGCGCAAGAAATCCAAAGACCGCCTCTACGATGGAACGATTTTCCATCGCGTGATCCCCGACTTCATGATTCAGGGCGGCGATCCGCAGGGCACCGGCATGGGCGGCCCGGGCTATCAGTTCGAGGACGAGACCAAGGGCTCGCCGCACAAGTTCGACAAGCCAGGCAAACTTGCCATGGCAAACGCCGGCCCCAACACCAATGGCTCGCAATTTTTCATCACCACCGTCCCGACAGCATGGCTGACGGGCAAGCACACCATTTTTGGCGAAGTTGTCGAGGGGCAGGACGTTGCAGTGAAGATTACAGGCGTCCCCCAAAATCGCCAGAATCGCCCCAACAAGGATGTGGTGTTGAAAAAGGTGAGGATCGAGAAGGTGTAGGTCAGCGATTCGCAAGAACCTGAATTCCTGGCAGATGTATCAGGTGCTCGTCGGCGGTGACGAGGGTCAGGCCAAACACTTTTGCGGTAGCTGCTAGGAAGTGATCGGCGGGATCACCATGTGGAAAGTTTATTGACAATATGCCGAGCGCCACTTCAATCGTAAGGGGCGCTTCCGTGAGTTCTAAGTCTTGCGCGCTCGTGGCGACCCAGGCGGCAACGTCATTCGGCAGTTTGAGACGCCCCTTGCGGATCAAAACTATCAATTCTCCCACGCTAACTGGAGACAGCCATAATTCATTCGCAGGATCTGCAAGTGCCTTGTCCACTCGGCGGGTAAGGCGCTCCGGTTCGAGCGTGCTCCAGAGCCAGATGTGAGTGTCAAGAAGCAGCTTCACCGCGACGCTTCCCAATCGTCCCAGCTGCCGGTGGGGCCAACGATATCTCCTAGAATTTTGCCCGTTCCGACCATGGATCCGAGTCGCCTGCCCGTCGGTTTCGCTGGAGATGGTGGGACGACTTCGGCAACAGGCTTGCCGAAGCGGGTGACTCGAACTGGCTTACGCGTTTTGCGCACTTCTTCCAGGATGCCCAGACACTTAGCCTTGAATACGGAGATGGCGATTTCCTTCATAGTTGATATATACCATGGTCAATGACCATGGTCAAACACAATCGAATGATAGGATGATCGCTACGTCTTGGGCCGCTGTCGAATGAATACAGTTAAGTTTGCTCGTTGGGAACTCGAATGCGATCCGGTCTTTACCCGAGATATATTCGGGCGACTGTCAACCGGGGCGCCGGAGGCCTGTGGTTGCGCGCATTGTCGCAATTTCGCTGCCGCCCGAAATCAAGTTTATCCAGCCGATGTGAAGCGGTTGTTCGAAGTGCTCGGAATCTCCATGGACCGCGAAGCTGAGGTATATCACACTCACCGCATCGCGCCGGGAAAGCATCATTATGGCGGGTGGTTTCACTTTGTGGGCATGATAGTACGCGGCTCCGACGCAGCCCAGCAGATCGGCACAACCTCGGCGTGGAGTTTTGATCTGGAAGAAATCAACCCCGGCTTCAGTCTGGGATTTACTCGGCGAATTGGCTTACTTAAAGCACCATTCAAGGGACATCCCATTGTCCAACTTGAGTTTGATGCCGAGGTGCCGTGGGTCCTGGCGGAACCAGAACCTACACATTAATCACGCTACACAGTTCCTTCACGGCCGCCGCGCTCTTGTCGAGGCCCGTTTTCTCCTCTGGCGTCAGTTTGATCTCAATGATCTGCTCGATTCCCTTTGCACCGAGCTTGACCGGGACGCCAACGTAAAGGCCGCTGATCCCGTATTCACCTTGTAGGAGCGCGGCGCAAGGAAGGATCTTTTTCTTGTCTTTGAGGATCGCCTCGACCATCTCGGTGGCTGCGGCCGAGGGCGCGTAGTAGGCCGAACCGGTTTTCAGATACTTCACGATCTCGGCGCCGCCGTCGCGCGTGCGCTGCACCAGCGCATCCAGCTTTGTCTTTTCGATCAGTTCGGTGATCGGAATGCCGGCGACCGTGGAGTAGCGCGGCAGCGGGACCATGGTATCGCCGTGCCCGCCAAGTACGAATGCGGTTACGTTTTCCACGCTGACCTTCAGTTCGAGTGCGATGAAGGCGCGGAAGCGCGCGGAATCAAGCACTCCTGCCATGCCAATCACGCGCTCACGCGGAAAGCCGCTCAGTTTATATGCGGCCTGCGCCATCGCATCCAGCGGGTTGGACACAATAATCAGAATGCAGTTGGGCGAGTTCTTCACCACCTCGCCGACCACAGCCTTCATGATGCCGTAATTCGTGTTGAGCAAATCGTCGCGGCTCATGCCGGGCTTGCGCGGAATGCCCGCGGTGATGACGACGATGTCGGAATTCGCGGTGTCTTTGTAATCGTTCGTGCCGGTGATGTAAGAGTCGCGTTTCTCGATCGGCATGGCTTCGAGGAGATCGAGTCCTTTGCCTTGCGGTACACCTTCGATGATGTCGATGAGCACGACGTCGGCCAGTTCTTTGGAAGCGATCCAGTGAGCGGCCGTCGCGCCTACGTTGCCTGAACCTACAATCGTTACTTTCTTTCGCATATAAGTCCTTTCAAAAATCAGATACCACAAAGGGCACTAAGGTGCACGAAGGAGAGCATAAAACTCAGAACTTCCTTCGTGCGCCTTCGCGTCCTTCGTGGTTTACGAAGTTCTACACCAGGACGCCCGCGCCCATGTTCTCGATGATGTGTCCCGCAAATTCGCTGGTCTTAACTTTAGTGGCGCCCGGCATCAGGCGTTCGAAGTCATAGGTGACTTTCTTCTGTTCGATGGTCCGCTCCATGCTTTGTTCGATCAGGTCGGCGGCCTCGTTCCAACCGAGGTGGCGGAACATCATCACGCCCGACAGGATCACCGACCCGGGATTGATGACATCTTTATCGGCATACTTCGGCGCGGTGCCGTGCGTGGCTTCGAAGATGGCATAGCCGTCGCCAATGTTCGCGCCGGGAGCGATTCCTAGCCCGCCCACCTGCGCGGCGCACGCGTCGGAGATATAGTCGCCGTTCAGGTTGGGCGTGGCCAGCACCGAGTATTCGTCGGCGCGCGTGACCACCTGCTGGAAGATCGAGTCTGCAATGCGGTCGTTGATCATGATCTTTTTCTTCCACGCGCCGTTGCCGTGCGTGGAATAAATGCGGTCGAGAATTTGCTTCACTTCTTTTTCCACCGCCTGCCGGAACGCCGGCGGAGCGAACTCCATTCCCGGCTCAATCATCTCCGCATTGTGCGCGACGGTCAGGTTGGGATTCTTGTCTTTGTTATCGATGATCCAGCTTTCGCGCTCGGTCACGACCTCGTCGCGGAATTCCTCGGTGGCAACGTCGTATCCCCACTGTCGGAACGCGCCCTCGGTAAACTTCTGTATGTTGCCCTTGTGCACCAGCGTGACGGATTTCCTGCCCGACTCAAGAGCGTGCTGGATCGCCATCCGCACCAGGCGCTTGGTTCCGGTCACTGAAATCGGCTTGATGCCGATGCCGGAATCGAGGCGGATCTGTTTCTTGCCGCCTTTCAGCATGTCCTTGTTGAGGAACTCGATCAGCCGCGCGCACTCCGCAGTTCCCTGCTCCCACTCGACACCGGCATAAACGTCTTCGGTATTTTCGCGGAAGATCACCACGTCCATGCGCTCGGGATGCTTCACCGGCGAGGGCACTCCCTTGTAATACTTCACCGGACGTACGCAGCAATAGAGATCGAGAATCTGCCGCAGCGCCACATTCAGCGAGCGAATGCCACCGCCTACCGGCGTAGTCAGCGGGCCCTTGATGGCGACGCGAAACTCGCGGATAGCGTCGACGGTCTCATCGGGCAGCCAGGTATCGAACTTCGCTTTGGCTTTCTCTCCGGCAAATACTTCGTACCAGGCGACGCGGCGCTTGCCCTGGTAAGCTTTCTCCACCGCCGCATTGAAGACGCGTAGCGAGGCTTTCCAGATGTCGCGGCCCGTTCCGTCGCCCTCAATGAAAGGGATGATCGGATTATCCGGGACGCGATAGTTGCCGCCAGCATATTCGATTTTCTTTCCATCCGCCGGTACCGCGATGCCGTTATAACTGCCTTCCATGAACAGCCTCCGCTACTAGAGTCACCACGCGCATTTATAAAACTTCCAATTATAAAGAATGGTTCCGGTTCAAGGCAGATTATTCGCGGGACTAATCAAAATAGCTCACCACTCGCCGCCTATGCCATAATTTGAGCAACCTAGGAAGGATGCTTCATGACTCGTTCTGTTCGCCGCCTACGCTTCCTATCTGCCGCCGTGATTTTCGTGGTCGTCATTTCGAGCGCTGCTTTGGCCGACGGAAATCGCGATCGCACCCAGGTCGGAAACACGATCAACATCGGACCGGATGAAGAAGTACAGGACGCAACTTGCTTTGGCTGCAGCGTTCGTGTGCGAGGGCATGTTGCCGGAGATGTGACGGTGTTTGGCGGCAGCGTTGTGGTTGAGCAGGACGCGCAGGTGGGCGGCGATACCACGATTTTTGGCGGCGACTTGCGGCTTGACAAGGACGCGAAGATTGCCCGCGACGTCACCGTGTTCGGCGGCAGGATTCGCCGCGATCCCGGCTCTACCGTGGGCGGCGACGTTACCAACATGGGCGGGCCTGGATGGATGTTTCTGATTTTCCTGACCCCGTTGATTTTCCTTGGGCTGTTTATCGCGCTGATCGTCTGGTTGATCCGGCTAGTCATGCGGCCCCGGGTTCCGGCCGCCGCCTGAGGTGACGCCGCGCTCGCCTACCATCTTCGCGTTCCGAATGTCTTCCGCACCCCGACGGTCATGAACCGTCCCCAGGGCCCATTGGTGCCCAGATCGGCGGGGCCCAAGTTTTTGTCGCGCGCTCCCAGGCGATCGAACAGGAAATGCTGGGTCACGCGAAACTCGAATCCCTTGTCGATATAGATTCCGATTCCCCACGAGTGTTCAATGCCGATCGCATCGGGCGACCAGGTATAGAGCGTCTTCGGAATCGTTTTGCCGAACAAAAATGCGGGCGCTCCGTACACCATGAACCGGCGCAACGGGCCCCGGCCAAAGGGACGAACTTCCATAATTCCCGAGAGCATGTAGCGCGCAAACAAACTGCAGGGAGCGTTGACCCCGCCGTACTGGCCCGCGTTGCCGGCGCAAAGATTGGGATCAATCTCGTTATGCGGTGGGGCGAGATCAAACTGCGCCCAGCCCCAGAACATGTCTCGCGGAAAAAACATGCGGTCGTCGGGATTCGCGTCGTGCCACGTGCCTTGCGAGGATTTGGTTTCCGACCCACTACTCTGCGAGGCGCTTCCCTGCGAATTGAGAGAAGACGCAATCTGGGCTGCCGCCACCGAGAGGAGTACCGGAATTGCGAACAGCCACGCCCATTTTTTCATTGAGCCTCCGAACTGAGTTCAGTAAATCGGGATGCCGGATTCAACGAAATACTTCCATCCCTTCAGGTACGAGATGGCAGGATTCGAAGGAAGTCCGGTTGAATAGAGCGGAACATTGTAACCTGCACAGGCGGGACAGCAGGTTGCCGGGGCAGTGTCCGGGGGAAGCGCTACGAACCCAGCTTCTGGATGATTGCTCTCATTCCTTCAGCAAACTCTCGCTGCGGAGTAATCAAACTCAAAACTAAATATCCGTCACTGGGAAAATCATAGAAATGCCCGGGATGCACCAGCACCGATTTCTGGCGCAAAACCTCGATCGCTAATTCTTCATCGGAGCGCGTAACCGGAACGCGCAAGACCCCGTACCATCCACCCTCCACGCTGAGCCGCTGGCACATCTGCTGCGCCCCCAGTTGTCCATCGAGTTCCGCAAGATTTTCCCTCACCCGTGAGAGCAATTGCGGCTGAACCTTTTTTCGCTGCTGCAGCAGCGTCGGTGTCGCCCACTGCAACGGTGCATTCATCGAGAGGTAAGTGTCAGCAATCACTTCCAGCCGGGCCGTCGCCTCTGCCGCTTGGTGCTGCGGCCCGCTGGTCACGACCCATGCCACTTTCATCTGCGGCAGCGCCGCAATTTTCGACAGGCCGCTGAGCGTGAACGTGAGAACATCCTGGCTGCTGACAAACGTCGGCTGCGCTGTGCTGTTCGCCAGAGCGTAATCGAGAAAAACTTCGTCGGCAATTATCGCCAACCCCCGCTCATGGCAAAACATATTCAGCATCGCCACTTCCGCGTCTTTCACATACGAGCCGGTGGGATTATTCGGATGCACTACTACCACGCCGCGCGTGCGCGTCGTCGCGGCCTGCTCCAGCGACGGAAAATCTATTTGCCATCCGTGGTCGTAGATCAGTTCGTAGGGCACCAGCTTCACGTCTTGCAGATCCGCCAGAAACTCAAACAGCGGATAGCTGGGCTTCGGCACCAGCAATTCATCCCCGGCGTTGCACAGCAATCGGAATACGAATGAATATCCCTCGCTCGTGCTGGTCGTGAGAATGATTCGCTCCGGGTCGATCGCACGAATCGCATGCTCCTCGCGGTAATACTCCGCCACCGCCTCTCGCGCCTCGCATAGTCCCTTTGACTGTGGGTCGTAATCGAGCGCATGCGGTGATGCCAGGGCTGCCAAAATCGCCTGCGCGCCATAGTTCAACCCTGCCCGCGTGGGATTGGAGACCGTAAGGTCGAGGACTTTCGCACCCGCTGCGCGCACTTCTGCCAGCGCTTGCGTAAAGCGGTTCTGCGCCAGCTTCCAGTTCGTGCGGTCAGAAAACATGTATTGGGATTTTATGCGATTGGTAGAAAAACGTGCGGTAAGCGGTAAACGATGAACGGGTGTAGTCCGTGATTGAAGCGAACCCACGCGCCAGCGGCGACTTTGGAGAAGCCCGGCGTTTCTAACACCAGGCGATGAACCGCGTCCCGGAGCAACGCCGGAACTATCCTCGAGGCCTGCGGAACATATTCTTCAAAACTTCAGGGGGCGCGCCGCGCGTCAGATCCTCCCGGACGCTGCGTCGCTCCAAGCCGGGCCAGTCGCGAATACCGACCGACGGACAGATCAGACCCTTGCCTTCGGGCCGCAGCAATTGCCGCAGGGTCTGTACACCATAGAACAAGCCTTGCCCCGTATTCGCTGCCACAATCAGATGTGATTTGTCGGAGAATAAGAGGTAGCCGTTCTCGCCCACCAGATCGTCGGCCCTGAGTCCGTTTCGTGCCAAGAACCGCTTCACTCGCGAATCCTGCAAGCGCGCCAGGACGATTGCGCCCTCCTCGGCCTTTCCGGCGGCCTTCATGCCCTGGATGTCCAGTTTCAAGCCCGACTGGTCCGCCACCTCTTCCGCGAGGGTCTCGGCGGCGATGCGATCCTCGGACTGATGCCCGAGCAGCACGAAAATCTTGGTTCGCGGCCCGACCTGAAACCCGCCATCCCGCAGCTGCACTTCTTTGGGCTCCGGCACCAGCGTTAGCGGTCGGCGATCGGAATCCAGCGCCGACAACGCCGACGCACAAAGCACAACGCAAGCTACAACCCAAAGCGGTCGCTTATTCATTCAGATTCCCACCTCGATAAACTGAGAACGTATTGTACGCTCAAGCTTGCACCCAAGCGCCATTGAACCTTTTGATCCCTTGTACTCAACAAGCGATTCAAACTGATTTCCACCGCTCAGGCCGGTTGCCCAAACCCTTCCTTATTAACCACATAGGGCATTTTCCTAATGTCGCCACCATAGTTACCTTCCAGTACATCAATCAACCCTTGCACGCAACGTCCCGCCATCCCTTTATTGGGATCGACGGAGAGGCGGGTGATCCGGGCGGCGCTGGCAAAGTGTGGCAACAAGCGGCACCGATCTGCGATCGTAGGATCGCGCAGAGGAGAATCCGCTGGCAGCGGTTCCTCTTCATAAACATCGAGGGCGGCGCCTGCAATCCAGTTTTCCCGCAGCGCCCGCGCCAGTGCCGCCTCTTCTACCACCGGCCCTCGCGAAGTGTTCACCAGATATGCGGTCGATTTCATCAAGCGCAGATTCTTCTCGTTGAAGAGATGATAGGTCGGAGTCGCGCTTTCCTGGGGACGCAACAAGGGCACATGTACGCTGACAAAGTCGGCACGCCGCAAGGCCTCTTCAAAGGGCACGTACTTGATCCAGGCTTTCTCTTTGGTCAGCCCGCGCGCAAAGCGCAGATCGTGAATCTCGCGAATCGTCCGGACGAACGCGTCGTTCTCATAGGCTGGGTCGTAGCACAAAACATTCATGTCGAACCCAACACTTTTTTTGATGAATGCCAGCCCAATGCGGCCGGTTCCAATCACAGCCACAGCCTTGCCGGTGACCTCATCGCCCAAGAACGGCAAATAAGGATGCCAGTATCCCCACTGGTTGTCGCGAGTGAGATGTTCGGCGGTCCACATCTTGCGCGCCAGCGCACCCATCATGAAAAATGCGAATTCCGCCGTCGCCTCGGTCAGCACGTCGGCGGTGTGCGTGAACGGAATCCTGTAGCGGTTGGCGTCGGCGCGGTTGATGTTGTCGAATCCTACCGCGATCTGCGCCACTACTTTCAGCTTGCCCTTTCCTGCTTCAAACACCTCAGCATCAATCGAATCGCGCAGCGTGGTGATCAGTCCGTCCACGCCAGACTTTGCCTTCTCGAGAATCACACTCTTCGGGGGCGCCTCGGGCTGCGGATAGACTTCCACCTCGTAGCCGCGTTGACGCAGCCGGTCAATTGCTTCTCCGATGTCGCAGGTGGCAAACACGCGAAATTTTTTGTTCATGATTTTTTGGCAAGATAGCTGTTGCGAATGACAATTGTGACCGCAGAGCCCGCGCCAACAGTGCGGGATATGGAAAATATCATACGCGATAGTGAGCGCGCGGTGCCTGGAGCGTCGCAAACGCAAGTCAACGCCCTTACGATGACGTGTGATTTCAATCACAGAGGGGCAGTTCCGTCATTGTTAGAATCCGCTTGTAAGTTACTTCTGACTCACGAGAGGAGGTTCCTGTGACGAGATTTACACTGGTTCTTCCCGCTCTTTTTCTCCTTGCTCCGGCGCTCCGCGCGCAGCAATCCTCAACCGCAACGCCGCAGAGAACGCCAACATACTCTGCAATCCCGGTTCAAGCCGTCAACCAGGCGAATCCGGTGAAGCCCAGCCCTGAGTCCCTTGCCCACGCGAAGAAATGGTGGACCCTGGACTGCGCCATGTGCCACAACAACAACGGCGATGGCAAGGGCGAGACCGCCAAGGACATGAAACTCACGATCGTCGACTTCACCAATGCCGCGACACTAAAGGATCGCACCGACGGCGAGATCTTCTACATCATCAAGAACGGCCACGAGGATATGCCGCCCGAGGGTCAGCGCATCAAGGTCGAAGAGAACTGGGATTTGGTTAACTACGTCCGCTCGCTGGCAAAGAAAAAGCCCGAAGCCGAGCAAAAGGCACAATAGCGCTGCGGTTGGCAGTTAGCATCGCTGCGGAAGACAATACGGCGGATTCCAGGATTGGTGTCTACTTCCTTGTGTCCAAATCCTTTCGCAAGTAAGCCTTAATACTTTCCGGCAATCGCGAAGAATGCAGCACGTCGCGCAGTTGCGCAGGCGCAAGCCGGCGTGCGAATTCAAGCGCGCGAGCCATGGGAGTGTATTCGTTGCGCAACAAAGCCATGCGAATCTCTGGGCGAACGGACCACTTGGAATGCTGGCAGACGGCTTTGACAAATGCGGGAGATGGACCCGGGCGCAGCAACGCCGTCACGACGGCGGATTCGACGAGACGCGGATTCTCCAGCGCGGTTTGCCAGACTCGCGATTCACGGTCGAGCAGCAGGGCGGAGGCCACTTTGCCGGAGGAACGGCGCGCCAGCGAAATGCGCTCACCCAAACTGATAGAAGTGAGTCGCGCCACCAGCAACTCCTCGGCGACGCGCTTCAGGTCGGCCGCGACTGCGGGGAGCAGCGAGAACTGCATGAGGTCGAAGGTATAGAGTTCGCGGATCAGACGCAGCACGATGCGGCGCGGGGCACGGGGATGGGCCGCAAAGGCAAGACGAACCTTTCGGGACTTCATCACCGCAGTATCGTTGCCGATTTGTTCGATGATCTCGGAGGTTAGTTCGCGGTCTTCTAACCTGGCAAGGGCGAGGTCGGCGGTGAAGGTCTCGCCTTCAGGCGTGGGAGATGCATGGCCCGCGGCCAATTCCGAGGCGGCTGACTGGTCCGAGTTCTGCATTTCCGAATTCATAGCGTGTCGTTTGACGCGGAACAAATCGCAATCTCAAATCAAGAGTGGCGGACCGTAGTGTCCGCCCCACGCGACGCCGCCCGTCGCGCCATACGCAGCGCTCCCTCGACCGGGTCAACAACCTGCGGATTTACTTCTACCCGCGGATCCAGTGTCCGGAGTTCATTGTAAAAAACCTGGCGCACGAGGGGTGCATAACGAAAGACGCCTCCAATCATGGCCACCGGGACCGAAGTGGCGTGGTCCTTTGCGAACAATCGCTGAATTACGATCGCGGCAATCTGGGCCAGTTCTTTACCGGCAGTGGTGAGAACGTGAATCGCCAGATCAGCGTCGCTGGAGACAACGGCGGGAAACAGAGCAGCGAAGTCGGGAGGCGGAATCGAATTCGCGGCGCGGGCGAGTTCGTCCAGCGAAGTCACTCCCCAGGCTTTGAACAGAGCCGCGCCGAGGGAAGAGTAGGCGCGGGTTTCGGGAGTCTCGGCAGCCAGATCCGCGGCGCGCAGAACTGCGCTCACGGCGTTGCGGCCGATCCAGTGGGCGGAGCCCTCATCGCCGATCGCGAATCCCCAGCCTCCGGCGCGCGCAGTTGTTCCCTGCCGATCGCGGCCGTAAGCGACCGAACCGGTACCGGCGATGACAATGACCCCGGGCCCGGTATCAAATGCGGCCTCGAGCGAGGTCTGCAGATCGCCCACGACGTCGATGGGCGAGGCAATAATTTCGGCCAAAATGCTGCGGACAATTGCCGCCAACTCCGGCCGCGTGGCGCCGGAACCTCCCACGCAGGTGCGCGAAACTTGCGCAGGTGTGATGCCAGCCGCCGCGCATGCCTGGCGCACCGACTGCAGCAGCGACTCGCGAGCCTGCACTTCACCGACGCGAACAATGTTGCTGGGACCAGTGGTCGCGGTAGCGAGCAGGCGCGATTCGTCGCCTACGGTGCAGGTGGTCTTGGTACCGCCGCCATCAATGCCGAGATAGTAGGACACCAGATCATTTTTAGCACAGAGCTGGTACGCGCCGTGGTTGCCGGGAGCGACGACCGATGTCTACAGAGTCTCACTCGCGCAAAGGTCGAATTGCTCTGATAATTGGAGGCTGCTTTGGCGGAAAGCTTTTGACCGCAGAGTTTGCGGAGAAAGGCCGCTGAGAACGCGAAGAAATAAATGAGCTGTAGTAAGAGCTTTTCTCTGCCATCTTTGCGGATTTTCTCACCGGACTCTGCGGTTATGAGCTTTCCGCCGCGCGAATGAAAACATGGGCCTGAGCCGTCTGGATTTCACGATCATCGCGCTTTACCTCGCCGGGATCACGCTGTTTGGCCTGCGCTTTCGCAAGAAGCAGCGAACGCTGCGCGACTATTTTCTCGCCGGGCGCGATATTCCGTGGTGGGCGATTGCGCTGTCGATCGTCGCGGCGGAAACCAGCACGCTGACCATCATCAGCATTCCGGGCCTTGCGTACGACACCAATCTCACCTTCCTGCAGGTCGTAATGGGATACGTGCTGGGGCGCGTCGTCATCAGCTTTCTCTTGCTGCCGCACTATTTTCGCGGCGATCTCTACACCGCTTACGAACTGATCGAACGTCGCTTCGGGCGAGGCTTGCGTTCCCTGACCGCAACTTTATTCCTGCTCACCCGCGCCGCGGCGGAAGGCGTGCGGGTCTATGCCGTGTCCATCGTGGTCTCGATCGCGCTGGGCACAGGCGAGGTCGCGTCGATCGCGATTATTACTGCATTGACGCTCATCTATACGTTTGAAGGCGGGCTGGCGGCGGTTATCTGGACCGATGTTGTGCAAACCGTGATCTACGTCGGCGGAACGCTCGTGGGGCTGGTCACGATTGTCCATCTTGTTCCCGGAGGATGGAGTGCGATTCATGCGACTGCGGCAGGCGCGGGCAAACTGCAGTTGTTTGATTTCCGAGGCAGCGTTTGGATTCCTTACACGTTCTGGGCTGGATTGATTGGTGGGACAGTGTTCACAACCGCGAGCCACGGTACCGACCAACTCATTGTGCAGCGCTTGCTGGCGGCGCGCGGCCAGAAACAATCGGCGACGGCGCTCATATCGAGTGGCGTCGCGGTTTTATTTCAGTTTGCGCTGTTTCTCACGGTCGGCATCATGCTATGGGCTTATTACCGCGTGCCATCTGCAATGTTCGGGAAGCCCGACCGGATTTATCCCACATTTATTGTCACGCGCATGCCTCACGGAATCTCCGGATTGCTCATTGCGGCAATTCTCGCGGCGGCTATGTCGAATTTAAGTGCGGCCCTGAATTCTCTGTCCTCGAGCGCGATCATGGATTTTTATGCGCGGCTGCGTCCGCTAGCGGATGAGAAGACCCGGATGCGACTCTCGCGGCTCGCCACCGTGGTGTGGGCGGTCGTCTTGTTCGGGCTGGCGGTAATCGCCCTACACAAAGTTGGACGCGTGGTAGAAGTCGGACTGCAGATCGCATCCGTGGCTTACGGCGCTATGCTGGGAGTGTTTCTACTCGGCGTACTGACGCGCCGCGCAAATCAGTTCGGGGCAATGATCGGGATGCTGTTTGGCTTTGGAGTTGAGCTGTACATCTGGCTGCTCACGCCGATACCGTGGACATGGTGGGTGTTGATCGGTTCAGCGGTCACCTTCAGCATCGGGTACGCGGCAAGTTCATTCGCTCACGAGTAGTTCTGCTCCGCGAACTCGGCGGTTAAAAGCTTTGCGCTCGCGTATACTGGCACACCTCGATCATGCCGGCGCCAGTGCAGCAACTTAATTCCCGCCCAGAGCTTTCCCGCGACTTAGGGGTCAGCCACGCTACGGCCATCGTGGTCGGGACGATTATTGGCAGCGGCATTTTTCTTGTGCCGGCTGAGATGATGCAGGCCGTCGGCTCGGCCAAGCTGGTCTATTTGGCGTGGGTGGTTGGCGGGCTGCTGTCTTTTTTCGGCGCGCTCACTTATGCCGAACTCGGCGCCATGAAACCGCAGGCCGGCGGCGAGTATGTCTATGTTCGCGACGGATACGGTCCCCTGGCCGCGTTCCTCTACGCTTGGACTTGGTTTGTCATTGCCAAGCCTGCTTCGATCGCGACCGTGGTCACGGGGCTGGTGCGAATTCTGGGTACGTTTCCGCTCTTCTCTTTTTTCTCCACTAATGTCTTCACCTCTCCCCTCGCCGTGAGCTGGGGACAGATTTTTGCCATCACCGCGGCTATTCTGATCTCCTTCCTCAACTACCTCGGAATCAAAAAGGCGGGCGAGTTCCAACTCGTGTTCACGCTTCTAAAGATTGCCATCATCCTCGGGATCGTAGTGGTCTGTTTCAGCCCTATTGGGAACGTATCAAGCCGCGGCTGGCAAAATTTCACCACTACCTTCGCCGGCGCGAAGGGCGGAATCGCCGGGTTCATGGCGGCGCTGGTGGCGGCGCTGTGGGCTTACGACGGATGGAACGATCTCAACATGGTGGCCGGGGAAGTGAAGCGTCCGGAGCGAAGTATTCCGATCGCGTTGATTGCGGGCGTGGCGACGGTCGCGGTGCTCTATGTTCTGGTCAACGCCGCGGTGCAGTATGTGCTTCCGGCCAGTGCCATTGCGGCCTCTCCGCGTCCTGCATCTGACGCCGTCGCTCTCGTTATGGGGCGGATGGGCGCTAGCATTGTTTCGGCGGGCATGGCGCTCTCGATGCTAGTCACACTGAATGGCACCATCATGAGCGGAGCGCGCGTGCCGTTCGCGGTTGCTCGCGATGGCTATTTTTTTCACGCACTGGCTGAGGTGCATCCGCGCTTTCACACGCCTTCGGTGGCGATTGGAGTGCAAGCCGTTCTTTCCATCCTACTTCTGTTGTTGGGTGCAAATTTCCGCCAACTATTTTCTCTGGCAATTTTTTCCGAATGGCTGTTCTACATGATCGCGGGCAGCACCATCTTCATATTCCGGCAGCGCGAGCCGCAGACGGCGCGTCCATATCGCATGTGGGGCTATCCTTTGGTACCGATTATTTTCGTGGCCGTTGCGGCCGCTCTCCTGTGCTACACCTTCAAAAACGACTGGCCAAATTCCGGCTACGGAGTGCTCGTCATCCTGGCGGGAATTCCGGTGTTCGCTTACTTTGCTCGTCGGCGAAATTCTCGGTCACTTCCCACCAGCGATTGACCTCAAAGGCTAAACTGCTCTCCTTGTTACTACGGGTTTCTTCCCTGTTTCAGCGAACGTTGCCGGCCCAGCTCGCCCGAAACTCTTGTCCCGCGCTCGTTTCGGACCGCTCGTCCCCAATCGGCACTACTAGGGTTACCTAAGGTCAAGAGCCGTTGACACGTTTACCCCCTGTACTCTCTCGCTTATTTTTAAGACTCCAAGTCCCGGCACTCTCCCCTGCTGGGTCCCAGGAGTGATATTGCATGGCGACGGTTTACGGCGGATTTCAATTAGGGTTGTTGCCCGAACGCAAGATCAACAAACGGGCAATGGTGACCAGCTACGCGTTGGTGACGTTCCTGCTGCTTATCGTCATCAACCTGGGATTGATTTTGCCGGAAAAGCTACAGCTCACTACATATCACGTTACGGAATTGATTCCTATGCCATCGCTGCGGCCTGAGCCAGCACCCGTCGAAGCGAAGCCTCAAATTAAGCCCAAGCTGGCTCCCGTCGTAAAGCTACACGTGTTTGAACAGCCGAAATTGGTGTTGGCGCCCGAAATTCGCCACGAGGCTCCGAAGCCGGTCGAGCCGCCCAAGGTTGTAGTCAACCAGTTCGCGGCGCCCGAGTTGAAGATGGCGACGGCCGCAGTCCGGCCGCAACTGGTGCACACGGGCGATTTCGGCGGCAGTTCGCAGAAGGCGACCGTCAGCGCTGCCATCGCGAAAGTACAGACGGGTGGCTTTGGCGACCCCAACGGATTGCCGGGCGCGGGCAAGCAGGGCGCGAAGTTGTATGCCGCTCCGGTCGGGTCGTTCGACATGCCCGCGGGCCCGGGACAGGGCAATGGATCGGGCGGAGCCAAAGGGATTAAAGGCACGGTCGCAAGCGCGGATTTCGGCAACGGCGTCGCGACCGCTCCCGCGGGACATAGCGGCGGCAATGTTGCCACCGGCGGATTTGGGTCGGAGCAGGTGGTCCACAGCACCGGTCCAAAAATCGCGAAGCCCGATTCCGGTCCGGCCAGCACTCCGGTGGAGATTACGTTCAAGCCGAATCCGGTTTACACCGATGAAGCCCGCAGCATGAAGCTCGAAGGTGAAGTGCTTCTGGAAGTAAGTTTTTCGGCGAACGGAACGTTGCATGTGAATCGCGTAGCGCGCGGCCTGGGCCATGGTTTGGACGAGGCGGCGGTCGCTGCTGCCAACAAAATCCGGTTCAAACCGGCGTTGAGCAGCGGGCAGCCGGTGGATTCCACCGCGATCGTGCACGTCACGTTCCAGCTGGCGTACTGAAGAGTTTTGGCGAAGTTGTCTGGAGATTTGGCAGTGAAGAGTAACTCGAGTCACTGAAACGGGGAGAAAGAGTCATGCGTACTTGGAAAGCGATTTTTGCCGCGGCTCTGCTGGCCGCCCTATTGGTTTCGATGCGCGCAGCCGCACAGCAAGCTGCCAATTCACAGCCGTCCGCGTCCGATTCGACGCCGAGCGCAACCGTAGTTGCCCCGACGGCGGCGCAGGCTGCCACGGAACAGCCGCCCGCCGGTGCGGCCGCTCCAAGCACAATGGACGACGTGGTGAATCTGTTTATCGAGCGCGAGCACACTCTCATCAAGGTGCTCTCGACCCGCACCCCGGTGGTCGAGACTTACTTGCAAAATCTCACCTCCGACCCCGTGCTCGGCCCGGTGCCCAGCGCCGATCATTATTTCCTCGGCCGCATGGATATGGGCGAGACTGGCGACCGCAAGGACTACCTGAAGGAGGGGGAGCGGAGCATGCAGAGCCGCTTGATGGGCGGCTTTCAGAAACTCTACAAGGTACAGTATCAGCCGCTGGGTTTCTCGTGGATGGTCTACGCCGACCGCACAGATTTCGACCGCGAGCACTATGACTTTTCCTATGCCCGCCGCGAGTTTCTCGGCGACGTTCGCTGCCTGGTTTTCGACGTTACCCCCAAGAAGGGCTCCGGCAAAGGACGCTTCCTGGGCCGCATCTGGGTGGAAGATCAAGGCTTCAACATTGTGCGCCTGAATGGAACTTACGCTCCGGCGCCGCGCAACGCACTCTTCTTCCACATGGACAGCTGGCGCTTGAACCTCATTCCCGGTTACTGGGTGCCGTCCTACATTTACAGCGAGGAAGGCGACTTCAGTGCCGGCGCGAGAAACAAGGAAGCCTTCAAGGCGCAGACCCGCATCTGGGGCTATGATCTGAAGAAGGGCGGCAAAGACAACGAGTTGACGCAGATTCGCGTGGATAGCGTGACCGACGAGAGCGCTGCCTCGCAAGATGCCTCTCCGCTGCAAGCCGAGCGCGTATGGCAACAACAAGCCGAAGACAACGTTGTCGACCGCCTCACCAATGGCGGCCTGCTCGCTCCAGCGGGTGAGGTCGACCGGATTCTCCAGACCGTAGTGAACAATCTGGAAGTCACCAACAATATTGATCTGCCGCGCCCGGTTCGGACGCGCGTTTTGCTGACTTCGCCGCTGGAAACTTTCAGCGTCGGCAACACCATTGTGATCAGCCGCGGACTCGTCGACGTTCTTCCCGACGAAGCCAGCCTGGCGGCGGTGCTCGCGCATGAACTGGCGCACATCGTTCTGGGCCACAACCTGGGCAGCAAGTTTGCCTTCAACGACCGCATGTTGTTCAACGATGACTCCACCTACCAGAACCTGGGATTCAAGCACATTCCGGAAGAGGAGCAGGCGGCGGACAAGAAGGCCATCGAGCTGCTGAAGAACTCGCCCTACGCGCAGAAACTGGACAACGTGGGCCTGTTCTTGAAGGAACTGCAATTGCGGGCTCCGCAACTGAGCGCGCTGTTGACCACCCACCTGGGCAACCCGCTGGCGGAAGGCGGCACGGTAATTCGTCTGTCGGCGCTGGCGCAGCAAGGCCCGGCGCTGGACAATGCCAAGATCGATCAGATCGCGGCCCTGCCGTTGGGTGGACGCGTGAAGGTCAATCCCTGGGACGACAAGGCGGAAATGGTGAAGACGGCTCCGGTCGCCATCACCTCGGCGCGTGACAAAATGCCCTTTGAGGTCACGCCCTTCTTTCCGCGGTTGGCGCGCTTCGGGGCAAACGCCGCTCCTGCTCCGACTCCGACTACTGCAGCTAACTCCAATACGGGCAACTAGACTTCTACTCCAAGTTGAAGTAAGACGTGGGCCGGGATCCGGAATATCCTTCCGGGATACCCGGCCTTCGTTCTGTTAGCGGCCCTCCTCCATCAATCTCTTCACGACAAGTTAATCCCTTCCCTCACGCCTTGAGGCAATACGAAAAATTAGTAGTTATCCACAGCTTGCAACCGCATAGGCGCATGGCGAGGCTTATACTTCGCCCGGCGTGAAATCTGCGCCTTAGGAGAACTCCCCCATGAACAAGACGATCGAGATCCTGCTAACCGCATTGGCGTTGGCCGGGATGTATTGTGCAATTCCAAAGGGATCAGTACCGGCCAGCAACCGGAGTATCGGAACGGAACAAATGGTGCTGGTTGCCGACGGTAGCGACCCTATGCCCCTGTGCCGTGGAAAGGCCTGCAAGTAGCGACATAAGCAACTATTAGACAGATAGGACGGCCTCGATAAAAACCTTGCAGCGCCGCCGTGGGAGAAGTATGCTTCTGGGCTCTGGGGGAAGAGGCAATGAACGGGATCATGTATTTGAGCTGGATCGTGGGTCCAGTGTTGCAGATCGCACTTATTGTCTTGATGATTCAGCGTAAGCTGCAGTTAGTTTTCCCACGATTTTTCTCCTATATCGTTTTCCAAATTGTGAAGTCGGCCATCCTTTTCGTGATCTATCGCTACGCTCACGGAAACTACTTCGATGCATACTGGAGTGGCAACGCCATCAGCGTGCTGCTGGCGGTGACGGTGATGGATGAAATACTGCACTGTCTTCTTAAACAATATGGAGGGATTCAGAACCTGGCGACGATCATATTCAGATGGTCCTGTGGATTGCTACTTCTGCTCTCAATCGTGAACGCCGTCTCAAACCAGCAGACCGGCGCCGATCGGGTGGTTTCAGCTGTGCTTGCTTTTGATCGTAGTGTGCGCGTGATGCAGTGTGGACTCTTCTTCCTCTTGATGATTCTTTGCCGGTATCTCAGAAATTGCTGGAGGCAACACGTATTCGGGATCGCGCTCGGGTTCGGCATCTTCGCGAGCATTGAGCTCATGCTGGTCAGCATCGTGATGCACTTCGGCGACGCGCCGGTCGAGATCCTCAGCCTGGTGAAGAGTGCGGCATACAATGGCGTTACCCTGCTCTGGATTATGAGCTTATGGCGTCAAACAGAATCGATACTGGAGATTGAAGTGGCTCCGCAACTTGACGCCTTGAATGTATCTTTGGCGGGCGCGATTCCAGACGGGGATATTGGTTTTCTTTCGATGGTGGAGCAAGCCGTGGATCGGGTCTTGTCTCGTGGCTCGTGGCCGAGACCCTCTGTAAGGGGCTCGGAAATCATCGGCCGCAAACCCGAACGAGAAGAACGCAATTGAAGTATCCACCAGGTGTTCACTGATGAGATCCACGGCAAAGCAGGCAGCGGCCGGGGCGAAATGGCCTCCGGAAGAGGGCCAAATCATCACCTTCCGGTCCCTCAACGGTTTGACCGAGGGTATTGTTAAAGAAGTGAGATGGGGATTGGTGTGGCGGGATTTCGTTCTTGACGATGGACGAGTGATTCCGGAGCACAAGGTCGTGGATCATCCCGAGCCGCCCGTCTGGCGCAAGGCCGAGGAGGTTACTCAGGAGGAACGAGAGGCTTGTGAAGCACGGCTGGTCTCAATGGCCGAGGCCGGATTGGATCCCCGCGATCAAGAGCAGCCTTTCTGGGCGGAACTGAACCAGTATCTGGCATACACGTATCTCAAGTACAAGCGGGCGGGAGTTAAGCCGCCCGGTGCCGAATGATGAATCGAGCTTGGGGTGCAGCCCCAGCCAGCCGCCAAGAACGGAGTCGAGCGCTGTGAATCAACCGCATGAGGAATCCGAGGAAGAGAGAGTTTGGCGGGTGCTTTCGGAAGCTGGTCTCATAGATATACCACCCGACGAATTTGCCGAGCGGATCAAAGAAGCCAAGCACGTCGTCATCGGACGCCTGGGGGAATTGCTGGAACTGACAACCGACACTCAGGAGCGCGAATCCGCGGCAATCTCCCTCGCTACGCTCAGGAAATTAGAGCGGACAGTGTCGCGAGGCGGGGGGCAAAGTTCTGATTGAGCTGCGGCTGGATCTGTCGATGGTAGATATCACAGTTTCGGCTTCTGAAAGATAGTTGCGGTAGCTTTGTCTCCGCCTTTCTTGGCGTGCTCCGCGAAGTTCTCGGCGCACTCTGCGATTAAAGTCTTGAAGACACTGCCGGAGCAAGACTCCGCTTACACCCTCGATTCCTGCCCACGCTGACTATTCTTACTGTGGAAAGCCCACACGGCTCACGAGCTGCTGAAATCGCGCATCGTGGTGCAGCGGCTCAAATCTGCGTCCCACTTTCAGATATGTAAGCTGAGGGTCGCGCTCCTGGTAAGCCTTGTCCAGCCATGCGAACGCTTCGTCCAACTCGCCCAGGGCTCCATAAAGAACCGCGACCGACCCGGACGGAATAAGTTCCTGCTCATGTAGTATCTTCAATTCGCTGAGAATCCTGCGCGCTTCCACTCGGTTCCCGGTTGTGGCATAAGCAAAACCAAGGTCGAGCTTGATGTCCTTATCGTCGGTTCCTGAGAGTTGCAACGCCTGTTGAAACTCCTGAATGGCTTCCTTCCTCTTTCCCATATTCAGGTAAACCCACCCGAGGGTCTGATGTGCCGGCGCAAAATGAGGATCGATTTCCAACGTTTGCTGCACTTGCGCCCGCGCCTCGTCAGTACGACCTGCTACCAGCAACCGGCCCGCCAGCGCATTGTTCACCGGCAACGAAAGCGGATCAAGGTCGCGCGCCCGCTTGGCTTCGGCAATTCCTTCGTCAAACCGCCCCACATACATCAAATAGCCCGCATACCAATGATGCGCCCGGGCATCACCGGGGTTGAGTTCCAGAGCGCGTTTGTACTCTCGCGAAGCCGTTGCCCAATCCCACTCGTAGGTCTCGGCGATAAACGCGAGAGACGCGTGTGGTTCGGCGAGCGTGTCATCCAGTTCGATCGCCTTAAGCGCCGCTGCCTTCGCTCGCGACAGCGCATCTTTCGAGGGAAAGCCGCCACGGAATCCCAGCATGGCGTAGGCGTCAGCCAGGCCGCTATAGGTTAGCGCGTAATCCGGATTCCGCGCGATAGCCTGTTGGAAGAATCCGATGCTCTTGTTGAGTGCGTCCAAGGTTCGCTGGTTGAAATAGTAGCGGCCCTTCAGATAATCCTCGAGAGCCTCAGGGTCAACCGGAGGTGTAGACGCCAGAGTCCGGCGTTCCTGCGGCGTGAGGCTGACCTCGATTCGATCGGCGATACTGCGGGCGACCTCCTCCTGCAGCGTGAGCAGGCTCCGATACTCTCGCTGGTATTCTCCCGCCCAAATGTGCTCGTCGCTCGCCCCGCGAATCAACTGCGCATGCACGCGAACCTGGCTTCCCTCTCGTATCACCGATCCTTCGACAAGGGCGTCCACGCCGAGCGCCTTCGCAATCTCGGGTACCGAGAGCTGGGTGTTTTTGAAGTGCATGGCCGAAGTCCGTGAGATCACGCGCAGGCCATGAATGTTGGCCAGTCGCCCGATAAGCTCCTCGGTCATGCCATCCGCCAGATATTCCTGAGAAGGATCTCCGCTCAAGTTCTGCAAGGGAAGCACAGCGAGCGAACGAACCGGCGGCAGAGCTTGGGTCGCCGGACGATTCCGCCGAAGTCGCCAACCCCAACCGGCGAGTCCGAGTAGGCATACTCCTCCGAGCACGATGGCCCACAACCACCGGCGACTATTCGGCACATGTGACTCGGGCGGAAGGACTGCCTTTTGGCTCTCCCGCTCCGTTACAGTTCCGCCAACCGGCGCAACAAAGCGATAACCCCGGCGCGCCAGCGTCTCGATGTAGCGAGGCTGATCAGCCGAATCATTCAGCGCCGCCCGCAACCGTTTTACGGCGGCGTTGAGGCTATGTTCGAAATCGACAAACGTATCTTCCGGCCAAAGTCTTTTCTGCAGCTCCTCGCGAGTCACCACTTCCCCCGGTCGCTCCAGCAGTACTTCCAGGATCGACAGTGGCTGTCCCTCGAGGCGGACGCGCATTCCTTCTTTGCGCAGTTCCTTGGAGTCCGGGTTGAACTCGTAGGCGCTGAAAGTCACGATATTCGGTTTGGTTTGACTCGCCACGCTGACCAAGACTCCTTGCTCGGCGAGTATATCCCGCCTTAGCGAGACTGGGTAGCTATGTCACCGACCAGCGGAATGCCCCGCCTGTCAACGGTTTCCGGTGTCACCTACGTTTCACCCGCCTTGCATTGACCCGCAGTCGGGTTTGCGCAATCCTCGCCGCCAGATGATTTCTGGAGGAGTCATGACCAACCGCTTCGCATCTCCGTTCACTCTGCGCCGTTGTGCCTTGCTGATTGCCGTTCTTCTACCTCTCTCCGCGCTGGCCGATACCTGGCAACTGCAGGTCGGGGCTCAGAACGGCAACATGGCACATCAAGCACTGGCGTTTTTGCCGAACGAGATCTGGATTCACGTTAACGACACCATCACTTGGACGTTTCCTGCCACCGAAGTCCACACTGTGACTTTCCTGACTCTAGGGCAGGTACGCCCGTCCCGTTTGGCAGGATGCCCCGGCCTACCAGGCGGCGCCTCGCCCGATTTCTCCGTCTTCAACGGCTCCGCCTGTGTGAATAGTGGCTTGGTATCAAACAGCGCCACGTCACTGACCCCGCCAACCTACACGGTAGGATTTCCCGTGATTGGGAACTTCAAGTTGGTTTGCCTGGCTCACCCGAACATGACTGCCACTATCCATGTGTTAGCATCTTCCACGCCGTTGCCGCACGATCAGGATTTTTATGAAGACCAGGCCAACCGGCAACGCGACGAGCTTCTCTCCGATACGGATGCATCCGCCGCCCACCGGCATCACGGCTCCAACCAGGTAATCGCCGGAGTTGGGCACATTATCGGGAACGCCGGTGGAACTCAAACCGTCACCGTGATGCGCTTCATGGAGGCGACGAAAGTGATCCACGTTGGTGAGACGGTAGAATGGACGACCGACGAAGCGGTCACGAGCCACACCATCACCTTCGGCCCTGAGCCTGACCCAAAGATCCAGACTGCACCCTCTGCAAACGTCACCACGGACGCTGATGGAGCTCGGCATGCCGTCATGAGCTCACCCTCCGACGTTGTGCATTCCGGATTCATCACTCAGCTTCCGCAAGATCGTATTGGTCTGGCCCAGGCCCCGTTGACCGCGAGCGCGACCCGCTTCCGCGTCACCTTCACTGGCCCCGGTGTTTACCAGTACAAATGCGTGCTGCATGATGAATTAGGAATGGTGGGAGAAGTCATCGTCTTGCCGTGACGGAGGAACTTTATTTCGTCGCGGGCTCTAGTGCTACATTGCGCCACCACAAACAGGCTGCCCCATCCGTCGCGGTTTTCGACGGATGGGAGCCACAAACGTGAGTGAACCCGCGTACCTCACGCGCAGAACCTAAGATCGCGGACTCCGAACGGACCAGCCTCTGGCAACCCGCCCCGAATCTGCTCGGGTGTGAAGTACCGTATCGGCACCAGATCCGACGGCAGAGGATCGCATGCCATAGAAGCCTCGACTACTCCTTGTGAAAGTATTTGCACCTGAGCCTTGGCGACCAATGGAACTTTCATGGTCAGTTCGAAGATCTGCGCAAGCATTTGGTGGAACCATACCGGCGCGGGAAAAATCCATATTCGCCGCCCCAGAACACTCGCCACCCGACGTGCAGCTTCGCGAAGGTAGAGTTCCTCCGCACCTGTGATTGCGATGGTCTTCCGCGGCAGCCTGCCATCGACCAGCGCCGCCTCTAGCAGGCGAACCAGGTCGTCAATCGCGAGCGGCCTGATTAGCTTTTGCCGCAAGACTGTGGCGAGAATAGGGAGCGTGTAAAAAGCATGGCTGAGGTGGTCGAGCATGTGATCGCCGCGCCCGTAGACCATCCCGGCTTTCACGATCGTGTAATCCAGACTGGAGCGTCTGACAATCTCCTCCGCCGCCCACTTCGACTCGTGGTACGGCGAACCGCAATTTGGACGCGCCCGCAAGAAACTCATCAGCGCGATGCGCCGCACTCCGGCCTGTCGCGCAGCCTCCACCACGTTCCGCGTTCCCTGAACATGGATGCGCTTGAACGTCTGTTTGCCGATTTCGCGATTGATTCCCGCACAATGCGCCACCGCTTCGCACCCAGCAAAAGCTCCGGTCAGAACTCGAACGTCGCTCAAATCAGCGGAGACGCGAGTCACGCGCCCTGAATCGTTCAGCCCTTCACGATCCGCCGTGCGCGATACGAGGACGACTTCGTGCCCGTCCTCAAGCACCTGCTTTGCGAAGTGGCCACCCACAAAACCTGTTCCTCCCGTGATCGCGATCTTCATGATGACTCCTTCCTGGACCGGCTCGCCCTGCGTCGATGCAGCACTTGAGTGGGACAAACTGCGCTCAAGAAATCTCCCACAGCGTTTGCCATTTCCTCCGGCTCCAGCCGGTAAAGAATACGGTTGCCTTCCCTGCGCTCCGAAACCAGGTCGGCGCTTTTCAGGATCGACAGATGCCGGGAAATCGAAGGCCCCGAAATCGGAAACCGGGAGGCAATCTCGCCCGCAGCCATCTCGCCCGTCTTAAGCTCTTGCAGAATTTGACGCCGGGTGGGATCGGCCAGCGCGCGAAAGATACGGGACACCGCTTTCATGTTTGTATATTAGCTATTTTGCTAAATAGCGTCAATAGAATACTGGCCATCTAAAAACCACGAAGGCCACGGGGAGGTCATGCACTATTTCCTCTGTGTTTCTCTGCGCACCTCTGGTTCAGATCTTTCTGTGGTCCCCAGTCGACAACGTCCGGCAGTCGAGAGAAGGCGGCCAAGAACATTCTCATAAACCATTGCGGCTCAATATTTTGCCCGTAAGCTGTTGAGGCCCTAGGACTTCTTTGCGCTTTCCCCGCTAAGTCGATGATTCCAATAGATCGAGGGGGAGGGGGCTACCCCTATGATAACCAAACAGTAAATACCCGTACCAAAACGGGAAACTCCGTCGCCTAGTGCTCATCTTTTTCAGCGTCCTCCGCGGATTTTCTCAGCGCGCTCTGCGGTTAGAGTCTTGAAGAGTCTGTCGCCGAAAAGCGAAAAGATTCCGCTTATCCTGTCGATCCCAGCCGCAGGATCTCCCTCCGCAGCCGAGAATGCTGCTGGCTCAACCGCAGATATCGCATTTCGTCGGGACCAGCCTGAGCGCGAATAATTCCGGCCGCGTCCAACTTTTCTTTGTCTGACCAATGACGAAGGTCCGGAACCAACGCCAGCACCAGCGACCAATTCTCGAACACTCGCTGCTCCGCCGCACTCCAGCGCGACAAATTGACGCCGAGCGCGCGGCTCACAACGGCTACTGATGCCCGGCGGATTTGCGCGCTGTCGCCGCCGAACTCGCGCGCCATACGGCGATTCACGCGCAGCCCCAGATTGCGCGTAGAGAACTTATCCCAAGGTCCCTCAGCGGCTAAAGCCAGAGTCGAGGTAGCGACTGTGTCGGCACGACTGGAAGTCGTGCCCTTCCCAACACCGATGCGGCCCAATTCATAGAACACATGCGCTTCGGCAAGCCGCTTCAGCGTTCTCTTCGGCGTGCGATATTGCGGATTCGTGGCGATCTTCCGCTCTTCTTTTTTGGCCAGCTCTTCAAGATCTTTGTTGCCGCTGCGGAATCCCAGCTTGCGGTAGAACCAGAAAGCGCCGGAATCGATCGCTTCGTCGTTGTTCTGTCCAATTTGATAAGGATAAACCGAGATCGTGGTCGCGCCCGTGAGCGCACAAAGACAGCGCATCGCCTGCGCGTAAATCCAGGCAGTTTCGCCCTGACGATACGTGTAGAAAGTGTTGAAGCCAACTTCGACCCATTCGCAAAGTCCAATCGCCTCGATGTAGTTGATCGGAACTCCATTCTTCAGAGTGAATCCAGCAACGTACGCGCGCAGAGGCAGGCGCCGAGCGACCGGAAGATTCCAGAAATACATGACCACGCGGCGATCCAGCGTCGCGCGCCTCACCGAGTTCGCGTCGCCGAGCGTTGTCCCGTAAAGTTCCCGGTAGCGCACCGCCATCACTTCCCGAATCGTGTGCATGACCGACTCGCCCTCGCCACGCGAAAGTTTGGTGAGGTGCGGAGCGGGCAAAGCAAGTTCGCGCGCCAGCGACACCTGATTACGCGCGATCAGTGGCTCGCTGTGGTAGTAGAATTGCCGCGGCCGGCTCCAGTTGCGCGTCCGCGATAACTTCAGATTCTTGAGATGCCAGCGCAGCGGAAGGCGCAGCGAGTCGTAAAGTTCCGCGCGCTCGCGATCGGTGACACGAAGCTTCTCGAAGCGTTGGATCAGCCATTCGCGCTCGCGCTCGCGGCCTCGTGCCGAATCCAGCCATCGCCGCCATGGAATGCAGGCTTCGACGTCAGCGTCTTCTTCGAGAAGAGGAATGAAACGCGGCCAAGTCGATCCCATGGCGCGTTCTTCCTCGTAATCGTCCCACGCGATTTCGACGTTGCGCGGGATGCGGCGCGCAAGCCAGCGCGCAACTTCGAAATTGAGGTTGTCCTGCATCGTGGTGCCAGCAATGCCGGAAGTGTCGAAGTCATCGAAGGCCGACCTATCGATGCCCAGTTCGCAAAGCTTCCCGACCCGCAGGTGAAACGTGTTCAAGGCTCTTTCAATTCGCGGAACAAGCGCAGCCGATTGCGGAAAGGCGCGCAGAAAGAGCAACGCTTCGTGGAAACGAATGAGTGATTTGGCATCGCGAAACTCGTAACCGGAGAGTTGATCGAGCAGAGCTATTATTTCTGCGGCAACGCGTCGACCGAAGCGGCTTTTTGCGGCTTCAAGGCTGGCCAGCAGCGCGTCGAGGGTTGGAGGCATGTGGATCCCGGCTGGTCAGTGTATCGCATCCGAATCCGTTGAGTATCTCAAACACACGCAGAAACCCGCGGCAGTCGGGACGGAAACCGATTCACTTCACTCTGCGGCTAGCGACCAGAAGTTTCGTCCAGGGCTGATCGTCAAGGCGCGAGATCTGCACGAGCGGATGATCGGTAGTGGTGTCGTGAATAAACTGGCCGTCGCCGATGTACATTCCGGTGTGAGTGATCTCTTTTGGAGAAGCGCCGAAGAAAAGCAGGTCGCCAGGCTGAAGGTCTTTGCGCTCGACCGCGATCACGCCCTTCCATGCGGCTTGCTTATCGGCGTCGCGAGGCATGATGACGCCGCGAGCGCGCACCAGCATCTGCGTGAAGCCTGAGCAATCGAAGCCAAAACTCGAACTGCCTCCCCACAAATACGGAACACCGAGAAAGCGCTTGGCCAGTTCAATGGACTCGGGAATCGATAAAGGTTTGGGATCGGCGACCACGTCGCCTGACTGGATCCATTCGTCGCGCTTGTCCGGAAGCCGCACGTGCAACCAGCCCTCGTGGCTTCCCTGCGCGTCGGACTTCTTAGCGTCCGCTCCATCTTTATCTGCGATCACCTCGAGGCGCGACTCGAAAGGAATGGTAATCACCGGTTGGTGACGCGTGATGTCAGGCTCACGATACACATTGGCGAAGAGACTCTGCACCTGCACGATGACTCCCGACGTCGCGTAGCCCGTTCCGCTCTGCACCAGTCGCAGGTGCCGGCTACGTACCCATCCCTTGTAATGGTCAGCGGTTTGAATTCGCGACCACTCTCCCTGCGCAGTCAGCAGTGTCACGTTGCTGCCGTAAATGGCTTGAGAGACTACATCCGATTGGTCGCTCGGTTTGGAAAACATGTTCGCCACCGGGACCACGACGGTCTGCATATTTCCCGCGAACACGCGGGAAGCGCAGAGGATAACGAGAAGCGCGAATTGTGTGCGAAGAAGATGTCGGCTGCGATTCGTTGGCATGAGTAGTGAGGTAAGCAGTCATGGTAGCGGATGGAAAGCTTCGGTTGCCACTGAAAATCAGATGAAGGGATGAGGAAAGTAATTTCAGCTGGCCCCTTCGCCAGTTGCCACATTCCATATTGCGTGATCCCGCCAGATCTAAAGATCAACAGACGAGTGCACTCTAATCTTGAGTGGCTAGTTGATACTGTTCCAGCTTGCCGGCAGGCATTTCGTAAGTCCAGACGCGCACGGTTTTGTTCGGAAATTTGACAGAGTATATCCGCAACGTCATCCCGCCTCGTAATCCCTGGCGAACTTGAATGAACTCCTGGGATTCACCCAACTGCGAGAGGCTGCTCTTGAAATCCTGCAGGGCCTGATCGTTGAAATAAAAATTTGCGTTGTCGGTGAAAAGCGAACGATCAATGGTGCCGTGCTGCAGCCCTAGCAAAATCTTGCGCGCTTGCGCCAGCTTATCCGGGGTGGCTGGATCATCGCTGGCGAGCAACAAGGGCGCTACGCCGTGGGCAATTGCTCCGGCGGCGTCGGCCGCATCTTGATTGGTGAGGACCACTACTGCTACGCGCTCGTCGGGGAATACCATGTTCTGTGCCGTGTAACCTGAGACCTCGCCGCTGTGTGACAATGCTCGGTGTCCGAACTCCGAACTCACACTCACGCCCAGTCCATATCGGGTGCCCAATCCATTTTTGAGCAACACCTCGGTTTCTAGAGCTTGATACGAAGACGGCTTCATCAGTTTCTGGTCGATGATCGAGATGTCCCACTTCGCCAGGTCTGCGGCGGGCATGGCCAGTTCACCCGCGGCAAATAGCCACCCCTTCCCTTCTTTGGGTGCCGGGCGCGGCGGCCCGAGCGCATAGCGCATGTAACCAGTCGGATCGGTTTGGCCGAGCTTAGCCTGGTCGATGTCGGAGACGCTCTTCATGTCGAGGGGAGTGAATACCTTTTCCTGCAAGAATTGCAGCAGAGGCATGCCGCTGACCTTTTCGACGATCAGCCCGGCAAGCACGTAGTTGGTGTTGCTGTACTGCCATTGGGTGCCAGGCTCAAAGTCGAGCGGCTTGCGGGCCCACGCATCAAGAATCTTCTGGGCCGTGGTGGGCTGCAGCATCAGAGGCATCACATAATCCTGAGGCCAGTAGTCCTGATAGCCGGAGGTATGCGAAAGCAACTGACGGATGCTTACGTCGTTAGCCTGTGCGAGATCGGGAAAGAACTTGCCAACCCGGTCATCGAGTGAGAGTTTGCCCTGCTCCTGCAGAAGAAGGATGGCTGCGGCCGTGAACTGTTTGCTAATCGAGCCAATGCTGTAGCGCATTTCTGGCTTGGCAGCCGTGGCCGGATCAAGCCTGGCATTGCCGTAGGCGTGGAGATAGGCGATCTGCCCATCTTTGACGACTGCAAGCGACGCGCTGGGAACCCCCGATTTCGCGAGCGCGTCCGTGGCCACCTTGTCGATCTTCTGTTGCATTTCGGTAGAGAGAAGTCCCTGCGAGTTCGCCTGTGGCACGAGGTAGAGAACAAACAAAGCGAGAAGGGTAAGAGACAAATTTAAAGTTGCAAACCGACGCATCTTCGGCTCCTTAAGAAAAATCGCGCTGCACAGTGACGGTGAAACCTACATCCGTACTTGTAACGAGGGCGTGGTAATTATAGGCCCCGCCCTGGGGCGCTAATACCGTCACTCTGTCGGCGGTTAATCCATGGGGACCCACTCAGATACTCGCAGAGGCTGCGGGAAGCGGCGAGCATGGGCGATTGGGAAATGCCGGGTTTACAATAATCCGGGTCTGGCAAGCGGAGCACCCGGTGACTCCAGCATCGCCGCAGTCGGAATAAGGCGAGCTCGACGCGAGCGAATCATGGAACCGCATTTTCTTAGGTTCCCAGCCGGCAAACATCGGAGTGGATCATGGGCATCAGCAATCCCGATATTCAAAAGAAGGTGTTCGGACCGAGGTGGGAACACGAAATGGAAAAGCAAGGTTGGCCGTTCTGGAAAAAGCTGATGCACCGTCTGCAGGACTGTCCAATATGCAAGCCCAAATCACCAACTCGAAAACTTCAATGAGCGCGGATTGCGCCAGCTCCGACGTGGTGTCCACAAATCATAAAGGTATTGCGGGCGACTGCTTTTTTACGGCAACTTTGCAACTGCAAGAGCACAGGATAGCGGGTGGTCATGTTTCCCACGCGGCGTGACCTTCGATGAGCGGAAAAAATGCTAGTCGTGAAGCGGACTTGCAATGGACTAGTTGCTGGCCAAAAGGAGAGTTTGGCTGCCCCCCAGGGATTCGAACCCCGATAGCCTGCTCCAGAGGCAGGTGTCCTAGCCGTTGAACGAGGGGGCAGTCTTACATAGAGCTCGTGTTGCCGAGCCCATTCTGATTTTATGGTTGAAAGCTAGGCCGGTCAACCGAAACTGGGCTCCTTCGTTTCCCCTCATAGAGCTGTAGAATCGGACGATCAGAATTTTTTTTATCAGGAGCAGCCATGGTCACCGCCGTTGATTCCCTACATACTGCCACAGATTACGCTGAGATGGCGCGCCGTCCGCTGGAAGCCGAACAGTGCGCGCTGGTGGTCATCGACATTCAGGAGAGGTTGCTGCCGCCGATATTTCAGAAAGAACAATTGGTGCGGAATGCGCAGCTTCTGATACGTGCGGCTGGGATTCTGAAGATTCCTGCGCTGATCAGCACGCAGTACGCGAAGGGATTGGGCGGAACCGTGCCGCAGGTCGCCTCCCTGCTGCCAGGAACGGAAGCCATCGACAAGACTTTATTCTCCTGCTTCGGCAGCGATGTGTTCTGCAGCGTGATCAAGCGGTTGCCGGGACAGCGGAATACGCTGCTGCTGTGCGGGATGGAAAGCCACATCTGCGTGACGCAGACCGCGCTGGGAGCGCTGCGCGAGGGATACCTGGTCCACGTCGCGTCGGATGCGGTCGGTTCCAGGACGGAATGGAATTGGAAGATTGGGCTGGATCGCATGCGCGCGGCGGGCGCGGTAATTTCGTCGACCGAGATGATGATTTACGAATTGATGAGATCGTCTTCGTCGGCCGCGTTCAAGGAATTGTTGCCGCATTTGAAGGGATGAGCGGCCGTCGCGAGAGTTTCTTTCGCCCTCCGGAGCTTGTCCCATTCACCCATCGCTCACCCACGGCTTGCGCCCCTTCGACAAGCTCACGGCAAGCTGTGGGCTGCATTCTGTCGGCGCTTCGAGGCTAGCTCTTACACTGAGGGCTCTGCGAGTCTGGAGTATACCGCTTGCTGCCCAACAGAATACAACTTACTCCTCTTTCTTTTTCACGCGGACGACTGTGATTTTGGCGAAGCCTTCCTCGAATGAGGGCGGCTTTAGCTTGGCGGCCATGCGGCGCATGATGTCTTCCGGAACGACGCGATCGCGGCGTTGATGGCGATCGACGCAAACTTCAAGGGGAACATCGAAAAAGACGGCGTGAACTTCGTAGTTGTAATCCTTGGCGAGCTTGATCCAGTGCTGGCGCTCCTGCGGAGTCAGGTTGGTAGCGTCGACGTAATTCGTAGGACGCTTGGCGATGAGCCGTGCTTTCAACATGGAACGCAGGTTGGAGAAGACGAGATCCTGAAAGCGTTGTTCGCGAACGTCGTCAAACAGGAGCGCCCGAACCATGTCGCTGGAAAGCGGGACAACGTTGTGGCGCTTGAACCAGGAACTCTTGCCCGAGCCCGGCAATCCGATGGCGAGCACCACGATGCCTTTGGGCGGACGCGGGGCGGCGGCCGGCACAACCGCAGGCGTTTGCGGAGCAAGCGGCACAGCTTGCACTTCGGGTTCGCTCGCTTCAGGTGCACCCTCTTCCTGTGCTTCGATTCCTTGACCCGGCAAATCGGGAGGAAGGCCCTTGATGGCTGCGGGACTGAAGGCCTGCGCGACGGCTTGTTCGCGACCGCGCCCGCCACGGCCGCGTCCTCCACGACGACGGCGTCCGCGGCCACGCTGGCCTTCTTGCCGCGTTGCCGGCGGGCGAGGTAGCTGAAGCGGGTTGGCAGATTCTTCGCGAATGGGCTGCGCTTCAAACTCGGCTTCGGAGGTGGCGGGGATTTCCGCCTCTGCATGACGAGACTCGAAATTACCGGAGTCAAGATGGCTCGACTCGACTTGGCCAGAATGCGCTGCGGTGCCTGGAGTTTGCTCCGCGTCGAAATAGGCGGGCTGTAGTGGCGGCGGTGCCGGCTGACTTCCCTGCTCTGTAGCTTTCTTCTTGCGGCGCTGTAAACGATCTTTCATCCATTTACGCATGTTCAGGCTTGTAACACATATGGCGCGACCGGGGCAATCGAGTCAGGCAGGATATGCAAACCGTGGGTGCAAAGATGGCGAAAGTAGAGTTGCTCTCCGCGGCAAAGGCAATATGCCTTCGCGACGGCCGGCAGGTTGCCGGCGCTACAATGAAAAGCATGGCCAGCTCAGTTCCTGCATCCATTCATGGTCAGAAATATATTTCGCTCACGACGTTTCGCAAGAGCGGAGCGGGCGTGGCTACGCCAGTGTGGTTTGGAGAGGAGGACGGCAAACTCTATGTGATGACCCGGAGTGACTTGGGGAAGGCCAAGCGGATTCGCAATAATCCGCAGGTGCGCGTAGCGCCGTGCACGATTAGGGGAACTGTGACCGGAGCGGAGATCGCGGCGATGGCGCGTATTTTGCCGCCAGAGGAGCATACACGGGCGCGGCAGACGATTAACCGCAAGTATTGGATGGCCCGGCTTCCGTGGATATGGGCGAGGACGGATACGTATTTCGAGATTAAATTCGGCTAGAGAAACATCTTTCACCACTAAGGACACGAAGGTTCACTAAGGAAATCTTGTTCACTTTACCAGTGTCCCACGTGCACTTTGTGTTCGCGCTTCGGCCCGATATCTACCATTCGCCGGTGGTCAAGTATTCGTGGATGGATCTGGCGGCGCGGCGGCCGGCGCCCATGGCGAGAATCACGGTGGCGCTGCCGGTCACGATGTCTCCTCCTGCAAATATTCCTTTGCGCGTGGTGCGCTGCGTCTCGTCGCTGGCCTGAATGTATCCGCGTTTGTTCGTCCCCAGGCCTGGCGTGGTGCTTTGCACGATCGGGTTGGCGCTGGTTCCGATGGCGATGACTGCGACCGACAAAGGCAGATCGAACTCCGAACCTTGAATGGGTACGGGACGCCTGCGGCCGGAGGCATCCGGTTCTCCCAGCTCCATGCGAACGCAGCGGGCGGCGGTCAACCATCCCTTACCGTCGGAGATGAACTCGACGGGAGCGGTCAGCATCTGAAAATCGATTCCTTCCTGGCGCGCATGGTGCACTTCTTCGGCGCGGGCGGGCATCTCAGCGTCGCTGCGGCGGTAGATCACGTAGGCCTGGCGGGCGCCCAGGCGCAGTGCGGAGCGAATGGCGTCGAGAGCGGTGTTGCCGCCGCCGATTACGGCTACGTCTTTCCCCTGCAGATCGAGCATGGGCTCGTCATAGGTGGGGAATTTGTAGGCCTTCATCAAGTTGATGCGAGTCAGGAATTCGTTGGCCGAATAAACACCGTTAAAATGCTCGCCGGGAATGTTCATGAACTGCGGCAGCCCAGCACCTGTGCCGATGTAGACGGCGTCGAAACCTTCCTCGCCCATCAGTTCATCTATGGTGACGGTGCGGCCGACGACCACATCGGTTTCGAACTCGACACCCATCTCGCGCATGTAATCGAGTTGCTCGCGAATGATTTGCTTGGGCAGGCGGAATTCGGGAATGCCGTAGACGAGCACGCCGCCGAGTTCGTGCAGCGCTTCGAACACGCGCACCTTGTGACCCTTCTGAACAAGATCGCCGGCGACCGTGAGACCGGAAGGACCACTGCCTACGACCGCAACTTTTTTGCCTGTGGGCGGGACGCTGGGTACGACGTGGGTTCCCATGCGCTTTTCGTAGTCGGCAACGAAGCGTTCCAGATAGCCGATCCCGAGCGGCTTCACTTTCTTTGACAATAGACACTTGCCCTCGCAGTGATCTTCCTGCGGGCAGACGCGTCCGGTAACAGCGGGAAGGACGTTATCTTCGCGAATCTTGGCGGCGGCGCCGAGGAAGTCGCCGGCTACGATCAGTTCGACGAATTCTTTTACTTTGACGCCAACAGGACAATTGTCGGTGCAGGTGGGCTTGGCGCATTCCAGGCAGCGGCGAGCCTCTTGCTGAGCGAGTACGGGGTTGTAGCCGAGATTCACTTCGCTAAAGTTGTGGGCGCGCTCTTCTGCGGGCTGTTCGGGCATCAACTGGCGTGGAACCTTGATGCGTTCCTTCATCGGCAATGGGTTTGACGACTTCTTTACGGTGGGGCTCATTGTCGATCTCCTTGCCGGCTCGCCCGCGTCGCGGCGCAAGCATGTTCGAGTTCGCGAGCGGTCGCTTCCGCACTGGCGATTCGCTGGAATTCCGCCAGAGACCGCTGTTCTGCGTCGCGATACATCGAATTGCGCTGGACTAATACCGCAAAGTCGACGCGATGCGCGTCGAACTCAGGGCCATCGACGCAGGCGAACTCGCTCTTACCGTCGATCAAGACTCGGCAGCCTCCGCACATGCCGGTACCGTCGATCATGATCGGGTTGAGGCTGACCACTGTGTGGATATTTTCCTTTCGCGTCATCTCGGCGACAGCTTTCATCATGACGATTGGGCCCACGGCCACGACCAGGTCGATGCGCGTGCCGTTCTGAATCAACTGGCGGAGTTTGTCGGTGACGAAGCCTTTGTCGGCGTAACTGCCGTCGTCGGTGGTGATCAGGAGCGCGTCGCTCACGGCGCGCATTTCCGGCTCCAGGATGACCAATTCTTTATTGCGGGCGCCGACGATCGAGATCACCCGGTTGCCGGTCCGCTTCAGCGCTGCCGCCGTCGGATAAGCCATGGCGGTGCCGACTCCGCCGCCGACCACGACAACCGTGCCGTAATTTTTGATTTCTGAAGGTTTGCCGAGCGGGCCGACGACATCGAGAATCTGGTCGCCGGTTTCCAGCGAGTTGAGCAGATGCGTCGTCTTCCCGGCGGACTGCACGACGATGTTGATGGTGCCGCGCGCGCAATCCGAGTTCTCGATGGTGACCGGGATGCGCTCGCCTTCTTCGTAAATGCGAAGGATGACGAACTGGCCAGGCCGCTGTTTGCGGGCGATGCGAGGCGCTTCGATGATGAAACGCTTGATACCCGGCGCAAGGAATTCGGCGTGAATGATTTTGAACACGGGCGCTCCGCGAGTATGAATGACGAATTCTCGACTAGACAATTGTGTTCGGGAGGGCTGGCGGAGGGATGTGATTTGGATCACAGTTCAACGTGCGGTGGATTCAATCGCAAGTTACTCGGGTCACGCCATCGTTTGTCAACAATGGGCCTGTCATCCGGGGGTCGCGCGTCTTGGGCGTGGCGAAGGACCCATGAATCTCGCCGGGATTGCATTGGTCCTTCGCTCCGCTCAGGATGACAGCGGCATGCACGAATGACACCGCCTAATTTCCTGCCTGATTCGCTTCCGGCTTGAAGATTACGCCTTGGCTGGTTCGGCTGTTCATGATTACGCGAAGCGGAGCGGCGAATTGCAGGTGGCGGACGCAGCCTTGCTCTTCGACTGCAGGCTGCTCGGCGAGCCATTGCCAGTCGACGGAGCCTTCGCCGGCGTCGGGGTTGGCGGTGAAATATCCGACCTGGAAGGCAGTGAGGTTCTGAAAGAAGTGGCTGCCTTGCGAGGGCGTGACGCGGAAGTCGTGGAAGCCGGCTTCAATGATGGCGCGGGCGCCGGAAATTTCGTCCCACTCAACGGGAATGCCAAGCCACGGGTCGTTCGATCCCCAACGGCCGACTCCGATCAGTAAATATGGGCGATTCTCCGCGCTCAGGGTGGCGTTGAAGTGAGCGACAGCGTGGGCGACTTCCTGACTGCGGCTGCGCTCGAAGCGGTGGGAATCGACGACGACGATGTCGCGCAAGTTCTCAATGCGGCCGTTGCCGAGAACCTTCGTGCTCTTGCAGATCAACTGGGATGAGTCAACGTCGTCGATGCTGAGATCCTGATGGTCGCGAGCCAAGGTTAGAGGACGGATCTGCAGGAATCCAAATTCGGCGGGCTCGTCGGCGCGAGGCAGGCGAACGGCGAATTCGATCTCGACGGGATTGCCTAACGCGTCTTCTCCGGCTCGCACCAACAACTCCAGAATCGCGGCCAGCGGGAAGATGCCGTGTTTGAGCATGGGAGCGAAAGTCACGACGCGGGCTCCGGGACGGCTGAGACCATCGTAGACGGCGTGATTGTCGGCAGAGTAAGTCGAGGCGACGGCGTGGAGCGTCCCATCGGCTTCAGCAACGTCCAGACCGAAGCGGACTTCGCGCAGATGACCAGGGCCTGCGCCGTCGGAAACGCCGTCGAGTTCGAGGGCGCAGAATTCGGTTTGCGTATTTGCCAGGATGTCTTCGACTGAGGAAAACTGCAGCAGATTGCGCGGATAGCGCGGGCAGAAGCTCAGACACTTTCCGCCGTCGACCACGGTGCGGCCCAGACCCAGAGCGACTGCGGCAATGCCATCGGCGAAAGTCATGGGTTCTACGGGATAGAAGTTGTGCGAACGCACTACGCCAGAAAAGTCGGGATAGAAGCGCGAGCCATGCGCGGTGCCTACCACCTGTTGCAAAATCACCGCCATCTTTTCTTCTTCTAAACGATACGGTGTAGCGCGCACGTATGCCTTGGCGTGCTGGCTGAAGGTTGAGGCGTAGACGCGCTTGATCGCTTCGGAAAGTTCGTCGAGACGGGCCTGCACGCTTGATTGCTGGTTGCCTAGCATGAAGGTCTCGTAGACGCCGGTAAACGGTTGGTATTGCGAGTCTTCCAGAAGGCTGGATGAACGGATGGCGAGCGGGTAATCCACTTCTGAGAGGAAAGCTTTCAGATCCTCTTGCAGTGGGACGGGCAGGGCGGCGTCGAGGAAGCGCTGCTGGATCTCGTTGTCGTCGTCACAGTGCAGCGCGAAGTCGCTCAAATTATTTTCGGCGAGGAATTGGTCGAACAGGTCGGTGGCGATGACTACGGCGGGAGGAACCGAAATGCGTACTCCAGGAAAGCGGCGGATGATGCGGCGAGTACGCAGCAGATGACGGACGAAGGCCAGACCACGGGCTTTGCCTCCGAGCGAGCCGGAACCGATTCTTAGAAAACTGGAGTCGGAGGGTTTGAAGGTGTCGGGCTTGAAATCGCCGATCAGGACTTCATTCTGTTCCCGGCGATACTCATTGATGGATTCAATCAGATCGCGGCGCAGATGTTCGGGACCGTTGAAGTCAGATACCTTGCGCGGGCGAAGTTTGGCGGCCAGCGCGAACTCGGTCCGCGCCATCAGCCAGTGGGAGAAATGATTGCGCTGCGCGTGGTACACCAGGCTATCGGCGGGGAGCGTCTGCAGGGTTTCTTCCAGTTCGGTCAGATCTTTGGCGCGTCCGACTTCGCGCTGGTCGGGCATTCGAAAAACGAAGTCGCCAAATCCGAAGTGATCGGTGAGAATGCGGCGCAGGTCTTTGAGCAGAGTGGGCGAGCGTTTACGCAGGAATGAGTAGCCCTCGGCCTGTGCGCGCGGACGGAACTCGGTGCGGCTGGTCTGCAGAACAACGGGCACGTCGGGCGTGAGACTTTTGACCATACGCGCCAGCTCGAAACCCGCTTCCGGGCTGAGTTTTCCGTCCCACGGGAACTCGACATCGGAAACCAGGCCGAAGATATAGTCGCGATATTCCTGCACGAGTTGTGCCGCGTCTTCGAAATTCGAGCTCAGAAGAATTTTCGGGCGAGCCTGCATGCGAACCAGTTTGTGTGCGACGTTAATGCCTTCCTGAATGACGCGCCTCGATTGCTTGATGAGTTCGGTGTAGATGACAGGCAGGAACGAAGAGTAATAGCGGATGTTGTCTTCCACGACGAGCAGAACGGGGACGCCCATGGCACGCGTGTCGTGCAACACGTTGCGTTTGTCTTCGACGTATTTGACGATCGCGATCAGGATGCGCGCGGTGCCCTGCCAGAGGAAGACGCGATCGATATCGGTAACCGGATTGCGCGCGACGAAGCTCTTGATCTCGCGGTAATCGTAGCCGAGAACCACGACCGGCACGTCGAGGCCTTTGCGGCGAACTTCGCGGGCCAGTTGGGCGGCATCCATGTCGCCGACGGCAAGGTTGGTGACAATTAGATTGAATTGTGGATTGGAACTGGCGAGGTCGAGTGCTTCGGCGCAGCTGGAGACGTGAGTGATACCGGGAATCTGGCGCAGGTTCAGCTCGAGCGACTCGTCGATGAGGAGTTCGTTGAGGCGTCCGTCCTCGCGCAGGATGAAGGAGTCGTAGAGGCTCGAGACCAGAAGGATGTTCTGGACGCGGAAGGGCATCAGGTTTTCGAAGCCTTCGAAGCGTTCTTCGGCGTCGAGGACGGGGGCGGCAATGGGACGGACGATCATGCGGGACTGACGTAATCATAGTCCTGCGTGCCCCATCCTTGTCGCGTTGTTTTGCGACAGGGTAGTTGTTGAGACTTCAGATGCTACATCACGAAGCAAAGCGACGATCTGCTCCCTCAGAGCTTCGTCAGATTCCACAGTGCCGATGTTGTGGCTCATGCCGGGTATTGCCAGGCCAACCATATTCGACGAGATTCCGACGAAGCGACCCCACTTCTTCCTCCTCATGTTTGGCAAGAAATATTTCGCGCTCAGGAAGTGTGAGTCTAGATTCGTGACCATGGTCTTTCGCCAAGTTGCCAAATCCAGTTCGTCGATCGAGCGATTGGGAAAATAGCCGGCGTTATTCACAACGATATCCACTTCACCCACATCCCGGCTTTTAGCGGCTACAGATTGCCAATCCTCTTTCCCGTGTCACATCAAGTTGGAATGCGTATGCCTTGGGACCGAGTTTGTTTGCGGTCTTGAGATCGGTCGCAATCACCTGTGCTCCTCGCTCTGCCAATGCCGAGGCAATCGCTTGCCGGATACCTTTGTCGGCGCCGGTCACCGAGGCTACTCGGCCTTCGTGAGTTGTTATCGGGGTCTTCATAAACGGTCCCTTTTGTCGATCCAATTACGTTTCCGGCCGCCCGCTAAGGCGGCACAGCCCCCAGTCATGAGCCTTGTGTTGCTCGAAGCTAGCGGCAATCGGGCCTTTACTGCGACTCGGTTAGGCCTTCACGAACTCGATATCGAGAGTGATGGTGACCTCGTCGCCAACGAGAATGCCGCCAGTCTCGAGGGCAGCGTTCCAGGTCAATCCGAAGTCTTTACGATTGATCTTTGTGGTCGCCGAGACCGCAACTCGGGTGTTGCCCCATGGATCCTTCGCAGGTGGTGTGGGCCCTTCAACGTCGAAGTGGACTTTGTGGGTTACGCCACGAATGGTCAGATCGCCTTCGACCGCTAGTTCTCCATCCCTGACGATGCTGATGCTCTTGGATTTGAAGTGCAGGGTCGGAAACTTCTCCACATCAAAGAAATCGGGGCTCTTCAGGTGTGCATCCCGCTGTTCGTCGCGCGTATGAATCGAGGCGGCCTCGACCGAGGCTTCGACGCGGGAGTTCGCGAGATCCGATTCATCCAAAAACAAAGCTCCCGAAACCTTAGAAAACTGCCCTTTCACATTGGCGATCATCATGTGCTTGACTTTGAACTCCGCCATGGAGTGGGCCGGGTCGATGTTCCAGGTGGTGGTTGAGGTTTGTACTGGAGCTGCTGTGTTGGCCATGGTAGCCTCCTGATTTATTTCATCGATCTCATTCATATCGATATCGATATATATGATGTCGAGTATAATCACAGGATTCACATTTTTATGGAAGAGCGCAAAACGCCTCCGGAAGCGCTTCATGCCTGGCTCATCATGCTAAAAGCCTGGCAGTCTATGTCACGGTATCTCCTGCCGGCACTGCTCGCCGAGGGGCTAGGAGAATCTGACTTTCGCGTCCTCGAAGTACTACTGCACAAAGGACCGATGCCAGTAAACGCCATTGGCCCGAAGGTCTATCTAAACCCGGGGTCGGTCAGCGTCGCAGTGGATCGTCTTTATAAGAAGGGCTTTGTCAGCCGCGTAGAATGCAGCGAAGATCGGCGGGTTCGAACGGTCTCTCTGACAGAAAAAGGGCGGGAAATGTTCGTTCCCCTCTTTCGTCGACATGCCGCACTCATCAAGCGTGCTTTCCAGGATGCCTCTGCAGAAGAACTCAAACGGCTTGAACTCGTGCTTAAGAAGATCGGTAAACGTGCGGAAAGTCTTGCCAACGAGAAGGGCCATTCTCAGCAAGCTTGAAGCACCTCACGTGCTTAGTTGATTCATTAGCGACCTACCCTCGCACGGCAGAACGATGAAGCGACTCGATGTAGAAAAGACTCAGTAAGCCGAGACTCGGGAGGCTAGGGCGGCCCCTTCGGCTTGTGGTTCCAGATGTTCCGTGCTCCAGTGAGAATGGCGGGGACGACGGGACTCGAACCCCGCGGCCTCTGCCGTGACAGCCTATGGTTCAGCAGCAACTGCGTGAAATCTACGGCGCCGATCGCCAGTTTTGGCGTCCTGAGGAACTGCTGGAAGGTCTTATCGCACCCTAATTGCACCCAGATTTTGGCTAGCTTTACTCTATTCTGTACCGCAAGTGGCCGGTGGATTCCTGCCGACTATTTACCATTAGCGACCCTTCACCTCAAGAGAGGGTTCGCAACACAATTGTGGTGACTTCCATACAAAACTGCCCGGATTCATTCGGGTCGGGTTTACGCAAATCATTGATTTTGATCGTAGAAGTGGGGAGACAGGGACCATTAATTGGGCTATAATCCGATGCCCTTGAGACGGGGGACATGACAGCACCGGATTCAAAAGGTGTAACACAACTGTTGATCAATCTGGGTAGGGGAGATGAAAGCGCTCTGAACCAGATTCTGCCGCAGATCTATGACGAACTTCACCGCCTGGCCGCCTATTACATGAATCATGAGCGTCGAGATCATACTTTGCAGCCGACGGCTTTACTGCATGAAGCTTACCTCAGGCTTATCGATCAGAGACGGGTCGACTGGAAGAACCGCGCTCAATTTCTGGGTTTGGCCGCGGGCATGATGCGTCGTGTTCTGGTGAATCATGCGCGCGAGCGCGCCGCCGCCCGGCGCGGGGGAGGCCTGGCAAAGATCACGCTGACACTCGAACCGGCGATTTTTGAGATGCCCGAACTCACCGTGCTGGCTCTCGACGAGGCGCTGGAGAAACTGGCTCAACTGGACGAACGCAAGACTCGGATCATCGAGCTCAAGTTCTTTACCGGCCTGACCACAAAAGAAATCGCTGAGATCCTTGATATTTCGGGCGCAACTGTCGAACGCGAATGGAAGTTTTCTCGAGCGTGGCTCTACAACGCGCTCAAGGCTCACTCTAACGCGTAGTGTATGACTCAGCACCGCTGGACCCAGATCAACGACTTGTTTCATGCGGCTATTGCGATCGATCGTCAGAATCGATCTGCTTATCTGGACGAAGCCTGCGGGAGCGATGATGAATTGCGCAGAGAGATCGAAAGTCTCGTTGCAGGACATGAATCTGCAGAGGCCTCATTAAATACGAACTTTATTCGCGGAGCCGTCCAGCAGGTCGCAGAAGAACACGAATCGATAGCAGTGGGCGAGCACTTTGGAGTCTACCGAGTCGTGCGCGAGATCGGCCGCGGCGGTATGGGCCGTGTATTCCTGGCGGAGCGAGACGATCGCGAATTCCACAGGCGAGCCGCCCTGAAACTGATCAAGCGCGGCATGGATACGGATTCCATCATCCGCCATTTCAGGAACGAACGCGAGATCCTGGCCTCCCTGGATCATCCGAATATTGCGCGTCTACTTGACGGAGGCACTTCGCGTGACGGACTCCCGTACTTCATCATGGAGTACATCGAAGGGCAACCGATCGATGTTTTCTGTGAGGAACATGCTTATTCGACTTCCCAGCTTCTGCAATTGTTCCGCAAAGTCTGTGCCGCCGTCAGCTATGCTCATCAACATTTGGTAATTCACCGCGACATCAAGCCGTCCAACATCCTTGTCACAGAAGATGGAGAGCCGAAGCTTCTCGATTTCGGGATCGCTCGCCTTCTTCGGCCGACGGACAACTCTGAAACGTCGGCTACCTTGACGGGACTTCCCCTGATGACTCCCGAATACGCCAGCCCTGAGCAGCTTGAAGGACTGCCGGCCAGCACACTCACCGACGTGTATTCACTCGGCGTTGTTCTATACAAATTGTTGACAGGAACGACTCCGTTTTCGTTCCCCCATCACACAGATGCTATCGAACCAGGGCGCCGGGCCGAACCAATGAAGCCGAGCTCGGCGCTGGCTGATCACGATCCACGAACCACAACCGGAATGGCTGAGGCCGGTGGCCCGATTCAGGAAGGCAAGCTCGAGCACACGCGTAAGGATCTGCGGGGCGACTTAGATAACATCATTCTGATGGCAATCCGCAAGGAGCCCGGGCGGCGCTATCAGTCTGTAGAACAGTTTTCGGAAGACCTCCGCCGCAACCTTGAATCGCTGCCTGTGCTTGCACAGCAGGACACGATTGGTTACCGTCTGTCGAAGTTCACGCGACGTCATCGTTCTGCGGTTTCAGCCGGCCTATTTGCGTCAATTGCGCTGATTGCGGGCATCGTAACCACAAGCTTGGAAGCGCATCGTGCACACATTCAGGAAGAACTCGCGCACGAAGCTCAGGCTCGGGCTGAACGGCGATTCAATGAAGTGCGCACTCTAGCGCGAACAGTGTTGTTTGATTATCACGACGCGATCAAGAATCTTCCCGGCTCGACACCTGTGCGTGAAAGGTTAGTACGGGACGCGCTTTCGTATCTGGATGGCCTTGCGGCTGAGGCTGCCAGCGATCGTTCTCTGTCGCGAGAGCTTGCAAGCGCCTACGAACGCGTTGCCGACGTTCAAGGAGGAACTCTCGAAGCGAATTTAGGTAACACCGCGGAAGCGATCAAAAGCGGCAAGAAAGCACTGAACATCCGCCTGACGTTGCTACAGTCCAATCCACATGATGTTGAGGTACAACAAGAGCTCGCCTCAAGTTACTTAAAGATTGGCACACTTCTTTGGGAGACTGGGAATCTTCCGGAAGCAGCCGATGATCTGCGCCAGTCGATACGACTTCGCGAGGACCTGATCAAGTCGAAACCGGGGGATATGACCCTTCGACGCGAGCTAGCAGCTGCCTATGATCGTCTGGGTATGCTCGTTGTCGAACAGGGAAATGCCACCGCTGCGTTGAGTTATCACCGGCAAGGCCTCGAGCTATACAATTCAATTCCCGCGAGCGAACAATCTGGAGAAGCCTCACGGCGAGCCATGTCGGTTGCCTACGAGCACATAGGTTCGGATCTCCTGGCACTCAATGATCTGCCCGGCGCCCTGCAAAACAATACTCGCGCGGTCTCAATCCGGGCCGCTCTGGTGAAGGATTTCCCACTCAACTCAGAGCATAAACGCACTCTCCTGGTTAGCTATTACAACCAAGGAGAAATCCTCGCCCGGATGGGACGGGTCCGCGAGGCCATGAGCAATTACCGCCAGGATGTGTCCATTGCCGAAGAACAACTACGCAATGACCCTAGCAATGAACAATCCAGGGGGGATCTCGCCTACGGTCTGATTCGAGTTGGCGACATGTCATTCAAGCTCGGTCAGTATTCCGAAGCTCTTGCCAACTACAAGCGTTCTCAGGAGTTGCGCGTAACCGATGTGCGAAACGATCCTTCAAGCCTGTGGAAGAGAAGCTCCTATATCGAGGCTAGGTCAAAGATCTGCAAAGTTCTGGCTGCTATGAATGAGCATTCGCAGGCCAAGGAGGCATGCTCCGATGCCCTGGCGTTGATGCAGGCTACGGTTGTAACGCCAGACAATGCTCTAATCCTGAGTTTCTTTGCTGACACTTTCTCCGACCTCGGGGACGCACAGGCGACTCTGGCGGCAAGCTACTCAGTGTCCGACCCCGAGAAGCTGAGAGCGTTGCACTCGGCGCGCGATATGTACGTACGTAGTCAGGAGATATGGCAAGACCTGGCGAAAAGAAACATCCTTGGCGAGTCTGACCACGGTAAAGATGAGGTTGTGTCGCAAAAAATAGCCAGGTGCGATTCAGCTCTGCGCTGAGTTTCTCGTGTTTCCCAACTCCTGTTGACCTCAAGTAACTAGCCACCTTAAGCGTCCGCTTCCCTCCGAACCGAGCCATCGGCCGCATCATCGCCGATTTCACCTCCTGGTTAAGGGGAATCATATTTTTTGCCCTGCGATGAGGGACTTCGACCAGATTTGGTGCGTTATGAGATGTAAGGCAATTTTCTACCGGCCAAAGAATGAAAGTGAGGGTTCAGATGGAATCAGGAACGTCACAACCACAACATCTTGCTGCGTCTGGATGCCGGACTCGCGAATTCTTGCTTGCAGTCGCGATCGCCTTCTTGCTCATCGTGCCATGCGCGCTCGCAGCCCCGCCCGTAGATCAGGCTTCTCAATCGACGTGTGTAGCCATTGTCAGCCCACAAATCGAAGGCGCGTCCGGCAGCGTCGTAGATGCTTCCAATGGCGTGCGCGATCTGATTGCCACTTATCTTAAGGGACCGTCGATACGGACCGTGTTGCTGGACGCCAAGCTTCCATCGATGGCCGCAGAAGAAGCCCGGCAGAAGGGGTGCGAGCCCCTGCTGATTACCAGCCTGCAGCGCAAGCCGGGCGGCAGTCGCAAGTTCTTGAAGGCGATGGGCCAAGCCGCCGGCACGTCATCGTGGAACTTGCCCTACAGCACTTCGGCGGCCTCAGCGGTCGCGCGTGCCGGGACCAGCGCCGGACTCCAAACGGTTTCGTCGCTCGCCCAGTCCACCAAAGCTAGAGACGAAGTCTCGTTCGAATACCGCCTGGTGACGGCGGACGGACAAGTTCAACTCGGCCCGATGACGGAACGTCGAACGGCCAAAGCAGATGGCGAAGACTTGTTGACGCCGATCGTCGCGCACATGGCTGAGACCATTGTTGCCCAGAACCCGAAGGCCACCACGACCAGCAAGTGAATAGGCCGTACCGGGCCAGAAAGCACTTACTAGGGCGGGATGATAGTTCCTCCCGCCGGCTTACGCCTAACTAGACAGGGAGAAATGAGACTCGCGACGTGGTCTTCAAATCAGAGATCAAGCCTATGCCATTAAACCAAAGCCAAAACGTGGACCCGAAGGCACTTGTTCCCTTTGTGTTGGTCGCCGTTCTGTTCATGTCTATCTTGTACGTCGCGCGATGGGGCCTTCGTGCAGAGCTTATCAACTGGACCCTTTTCGTAATTGGACTTCAATCCTGGGCCTTTGCGGAACGCCGGCGGGTGCGACGCGAAGTGCGCAGCCAGATCGAGCGCAGCGGCTGCAAGGTCATAAAGATGGAATCGCGAGCTTTCCGCCTAGGGCCATTTTCGATGTGGAACACCTCGCGTACGCAGCACGTGTTGCGCATGGTGGTGCAGGAACCCTCGCGCCGCGAGCGAATTGTTTGGGCGCGCTGGGGCCGCCGATGGTTTTGGAATCCCGGGACGCTTGAACTGAAGTGGCAGGACTAAGGGAACGAGACTGAATTTATGTCAGCAATAGGATTCGAATCTGCATTCCCGTTTCAAGCTCTAACGACGTCTCGAGTTTTTCGCAATCCGAGCGTTTGGGCGATGCTGCTTTTTGCACTGGGACCACTGGTCGAATTTAGTCTCTCGCCTGGAGAGCAGGGCCTCGTGCTGTTCCTTGTGGCGTACTTCGCGGCAGCATGGTGCGCGTTTCTTTATGTGTTCGTTTTCAAAGGGGTGAGCTTAAGACTTGGAGTCGCAGCGGCCGCTTTCAGTCTTTTCGTCGGTTATCCCATCGATCTGATCCTCGCCCATGTTCCTCCACTCACATGGCTGTATCACCTGCTCTCCGCTCCTGCGGGTCTCGAACGATTCATCGGTTACGTCTTTGGCGTGGGGGTTGAGGAAGAGCTGATTAAAGCCATTCCAGTGATGTTGCTCGCATTTGCATTTGGCCGTGTGAAAAAACCTATTGACGCGCTTTTCTTTAGCGTGTTTTCGGGGTTCGGATTCGCCATCAACGAGAGCTCAAAGTACATCGCTGGAATGCACTATCCAGCCGGGATTCTAGGACAAACGCTCCTCCGCACCGCCACCATGCCATTCCTGCATGGTGCGTGGACTGCGGTGAGCGGGTACTTCATCGCAATTGCCGTGGTGCGAAAGAAACATCGCGCAACCGTCGTGGCATTTGGGATTGCGCTGGCGGCGCTTGTTCACGGTTGTTTCGATGGCGCACCCGATGGAATACCAACGGTTCTCGCCGGTCTCTTTGGTTTTTCACTATTCGTGGCTTATGTCGCACGGTCGGAGAATCTGGGCAGCGATACGAGTCTTGGAGAACACGCAAAGCAACCTGATTCGATGTTGGCTGTCGTGAACGCCGGTGACGTGGCTGCAGGAGCGGGGGGCGCACTTTCATGATTTGGCTCCGCATTGTTTTGGGAATTGTCGGCATCGGCGTGTTGTGGGCGGGTGTGGTCCTGGGCCGAATCATGGCTGAGGGGCAGGTCGCGTGGGTCCGGCGCATGCGCGTGCTGATCGTGGCACTTGCAACCTATGGCTCGATGACTTTTTTTGGCGCCGCCATAGCAGGCGTGTCGGTTCACGATGCCTTCTACCCTGCTGGGATTTTGCACGTACTCCCATTTGTGTTGCAGGGCGCATTCATTGGCGGATTTGTGATTCTGCCGCTAGGATGCATTGCGTCGATCATTCGCCTCGGGATTCCGCGATTCAGAGAGCAGGCGCCGCGGCCGATCTGGTTTCAGGCTGTCGCGCTTACCACGTGCTTGGCGCTGCTGATTACCTCGCTCGAGTTCGGTATTGGCGAGAAGCGGCTCACTCCGGAACAACGGATCGCCTTGCTTGATAAAAGCCTGCGCGCTCTCGAAGACGGCGAACGGGGGATGCCGCGCGACCGGTGGGACCCTAATTACGTCCTCAGCAAAGTTGGGCGGAACCCGCAGGCCCTGTTCGAATGGGTGCGAGACAACACTTGCTGGATTCCTTATCGAGGCGAACTGCGCGGCCCCATAGGAGTGTTGATGGACCGTCAGGGCAACAGTCTCGACCGGGCGCTCTTACTGGCCACACTGCTGCAACGTGGGGGCCAAGAGGTCCGGCTTGCGCACGGACATCTTTCGCAGGAGCAGGCAGAGAAGCTGCTACCGCGACTCATAGATCGACGAGCCGGACTTCCGATGCCGGAAGAGAACGAACTTGCCGATTTTCAGCAGATTGCGAGGCAGTATCAACTCGGGCAGCTGTTAGCCGAAAATACAATTCGCGATCAAGTACAGTTAGTTGATGCCCTTTACTCGGAGCTTGACAACCGTGTCTCTGATCAATCAGCTCGACTGCTCACCTTTCTTCAACGGCCTGAACAGCGGACGCTGTATGTGAAAAGGTTTGAGGATGCCGTCGAGAGCCTCCGTGACCACTGGTGGGTCCAACGCTACGAAGCTGGGTCTTGGATGGATCTCGACACTTTGGATGAAGATTCCGATACCGGTAAGGCTGCGACCAGTGCCGAGCACACTCCCGATACCGACCACTTGCCGCAAGAACTGCGACACGAAGTTGAAGTGCGGGTCATAGCCGAACAGTGGACTGACGGAACACTTTCGCATCAGAGCATTCTTCACAACGTGTTAAGACCAGCGGAACTTTACGGTCAGCCTATCGTTCTGCAGTTCTGGCCCGCCGCGTGGCCGGCAACAGTCAGCCCTGATCCCAACAGTAAGTACGGCCTGAAAGGCATCGCGCTCGAGCAGGAAAGCTGGATTGCCGCTCTGTTGGTAAATGAGGATACTGTCGCGCATGCAATGATCAGCACCCATTCTGGCCCCACGGCAGCCGTGTCCGCCAATCCCCTTTCCGGTCTCGCCAGCGCATTCGAAAACTCGATGCAGCTGGGGCGCTCGAATGCGTCTAGTACAGAACTGACAGCGGTCTGGATCGAATACGAGATTCGTGCCCCAGGCACCGCCCCCCGAACGATCCGCCGCACAATATTCGATCTTCTCAATTCAGGCTCTCGCTCGGCATCGTTGGTACCGCGCCCCGTGATTGACGAGAAACAAAAGTTGCAGCGAAGCCTGGCGTTGATGATGCGAACCGAGATTCTCCCGGTAACGAATGAGATAGCCCCGGAATTTGTGACTCATCTCGCCGCTCAAACGATGTCGAAGAACCGCGAACTAATGCAAACGGCAATTCGACTCTTCTCCGCCAAATCCATGCCCGCGGACGCCGATATCAAGAGAGCACTCGGGAATTCGACGTCACCCGTCAGCCCACTCTACACGCTCGCCGTCATGAGAACCGGGTGGGGGCAAGACGACATCGTCATAGATCGTCTGAACATACTCACACGACACCAGTACCCTGAATTCAAGGGTGGCCGATTCAGGTCCCGAGATGACGTCGACATCGTCGCGAATGATGTGGGTGTCAGCCTGACAGAAATCGACGCCTTCTCGGCGCGGGTGAAAAGCGGCGTTCGGGACACCAACGCGGAGGCACTGATTAGTCTCCCCGCAGCAGTGGCGGAGAATACGGGAGAGGCGTTTGAACTTTCTCACGATTGGACAAGTTTGCTGCCGCAAATGAAAGACGCTGTCGCATCGCTGGCACTATCTCGCGACATTCGATCGCAAGTAGCGAGCGAGCTTACGGCGGGCAATGCGATTGTTGCACCCAGCCGACCCGTATCGATTGCCGGGCAACCGTTCGTGGGCTGGTGGCGTATCGATCCTCAAACCGGAACGACTTTAGGTGTCGACAATAGGGGTTGGGGCGATGCTGGGGTCGACTATGGACTCATACTCCGCAGCGTAGCGACATTTTGGAACACATTCATTTGGGAATACACCGCGTGCCAAGCCATATCTGCCGCGGGGCCGATGATCAAGTACCTGGCAACACCGAGAACGAGTGACACGATCGGGCGAGTTCCAGAGGAGATGCAAAACATAGTAAGCAACAGCATTGGCGCAAGCAATGGACAATGCGTGATGGGCGCGATCGCTGCGGGCGCTCTTGCCACTTTGCCGATCATCCTGCTAACAGTGAAGTATTCCAGAATTCCGCGACGCATGGTTCCGATTCGTCGCTTTGCCCGGGAAGCTGAGGTCGGAGCTGAAGCGCGGAACGTCTCTCGCGCCAACGGCTTTGAAGAAACACAAGCGTTCGAAAGGCAATTACCGCCTGCTGACAGTCCATACACAAAGAGTCCGGCACGCCTTCGTCCGCAGTCGAAAATCAAGGCGCCGCCGGGCAAGGGGCCATACCAGTATGAATTTGACCCCGATACGCTTCAATGGATGCGCGACAACCCCGACCATCCTCTCACAGTGACCCTCGGGAAGACCGAGTGGTATGAACAGGCGAACGCAGCGGCAAAGGGTGCTTACAACAAGGCTATTGCCGCTGGAATCAAGGACTCCGGAGCGAGGCAAGCTTCGTATGAGGTATACAAGGCGTACTTCCGCCATTTCCGAGGTAACGTGCTCTCCACGGGAGGCCTGAGTGAACTTCCGACTGGGCAAGGCGGCAGTACGGTCGCTCTCATTCTCTCGGCAGCATTAGTGGCATTCATTCCCGAAACCAGACCCAGTTCCGATCAGCCGAACGGCTCTTTCTAGCACATGCAAAAGACCACAGCCATTCCGAAGGTTGCTGCGCTGATCGTTATGACAGCCATGCTCTCGGCATCTTCAGTAGGCAAGCGAATCCCTCTGTGCCCCGGCCTCACCATCGTGACCGCCATCAGCCAGAAAGAGGGCGATTACGAGTCCATCAAGACTGTGACTTCGATTGATGGCGACAAGGTGCTGCTTAAATACTCCGCCGAGCAGCCTCCCGAGAAGGCTGGAGGAGGTTTACGGGTTCGCAAGGTGAACACGACGCGCACGGTTCACGCGGCCGACTTGCTGAATGCGAACGCCTACGAGCAGGTCTTCGGAACGAATATCCCGACCGACATCCCAGGCGCGACTGCGATTGGCACCTCGCGGGCGGTTTTGCGCTCACTAAAGACGGAAGCCAAGGCGGACCTGGCGATGTTCGATCCGCCTCCGGCAATACCTGGATCGGTGAAACTTTCTGCGGACCGCAATCAGCACCCGAACCTCTTCGATTACACCGAGACTTACAAGCTCGAACGCGCTGCACTTACCAAGACAATCGTCACGTATCCAGTGCTGGTGAACAGCGCGAAAGTAAATCTGCCGGCCGTCGATGCAAGCGGCCGCAGCGACTTCAATGGCTATCGCGCCGAGTTTCTTTTTCTCGACGACGAAGACAATCCACTCACTTTGTCGTTTCGCCTAGGAATCGGGGCAGGAAGAGGCGGCGCCGATCGAGACACGCTGAAAGTCATCAAGATCGAATACACCTGCAACGGCTCCGAGGGCGGAGAGAGCTGGCTGGAACGCGCCCTTGCCGACACCGGTCATGCTGACATCTACAGCATTTATTTCAGTTTCAACAGCGATGAATTGCGGGAAGAATCCGAACCGACATTGCGCGAAATCGGCAACATCATGCGGCGACATCCAGAGTGGAAGCTGAGCGTGGCCGGACACACCGACAGCATCGGCGGAGATGCTTCGAATCTTGATCTATCAAAACGGCGGGCCGCGTCCGTGAAGACGGCGGTGGTCGAACAATTTGGCGTGAATGCCGGTCGCCTGGCAACAACCGGCCACGGCAAATCAATGCCTATCGATACCAACGAAACGGAAGAAGGCCGTGCGCGAAATCGCCGCGTGGAATTGGTGAGGTTGCCATGAATCTATCTCGGTCCGACTTGCAGCGAGGTACATCGAAGATGAGATCCGATTTGAAACTGTTTGTTCCCTACACCAACACTGACTCGCTGAACACATTGAAAAATCCAGGGACGTGGATGTTTCTGTTCTTCGCGTTCATAGTGCTGCCTATCAACCAGGCTGTGCCCAGCGAAGAGGAACTCGTCGCGATGGTCATGATCTATTTCGCGCTGGCGTGGGTTGCCTACTTCTACGTCGTGATGGCTCAGCGGAGAACGAACTTGTGGATCGGCCTGGCTACGGCAGTATTCGCGGTCGTGGTGGGCATTCCATTTGGCCGGGCGTTGAAGTACACGATATTCGCGCCCTTCTATCACATCAACTCATCGCCGAACGATGTGGTGCGTTTTGTCGGAACGGTTGGCTCGCATGGTATGGCTGAGGAATCGCTGAAGTTCTTGCCGGTCATCTTGCTGGCATTTGTTTTCAAACAGGTGAAGAAACCTATAGACGGAATGTTCTATGGCGCTCTTGCAGGCCTCGGCTTTGCCGCGTGGGAGGGCTACAAGTATGTCATCGATCCAAAATATGGCGGCGTGCTGATCCAAACGTTAGTTCGATCAACCGCGCTGCCGATGTTGCACGCTGCCTACACCGCCATCGGTTGTTTCTTTGTCGCCATGGCCATTTTTGAGAAAACAACAACAGGCCGCATCAAGCTGTGTGCACTTGGCTATCTGATTTCATCCACGCTGCATGGCATCTACGATTTCCTAAGTGGAACCCCCAAGAGCGTTTTGGCGATGCTGATTTATTTCCTCATGTGCGCGTATGCAGCCCAGGGACGCCGGATCGGCGAGGTGCTGGCAGGCGGGCATGCAGCCCAGGCAACATCGCAGGCACAAGTGGAAGAAGTACAGGCGGCACCGGCAGTCGTCTAAGCCGCGCTGGTTTTTGAGAGGCAGACAAATAAGGAGTTACACGTGATCAAACATGCCCCGCTCGTGACCGCGATTGTTGCCGCTACGGTCTTCATCGCAGTTTCGGCGCGCGCTCAAAGTGCTGACAGCGTTCTGCAAAAAATGCGTGACACCTATGGCGCAATGAAGTCGTACTCCGACACCGGACATATTGTTAACGAGTACGGCGCGACAGATCGCCACACCTTCAGCACGTACTTCAACCGGTCGCCGCGACGTTTCCTTCTTGATTTTCGAAAACAGGGGGGCGACCAATTCGTGATCTGGGCTGACCAAGACGCTTTCCACACCTGGTGGAAGACCACAACCCAGCAGACGGATTACCCCAATCCGAACAATGCACCGGCAATCAGCATGTCCGGCCGTAACACAACAAGTGCTGCCCTGAAAGCACCGGCCCTTCTGTATTCCAAGGTGGACCTCGGCGGCGATTTCAACAATTTTGCCGACATAACACTGGACGGAACAGAAAACATCGCCGGCCATGATTGTTATCGGCTCGTGGGACGCGCGAGCGATCGCTACGCGGCTACAGACAAAGAAGTAAACGTTCGAAAGATGACGGTATGGGTTGATACCTCTTCGTCCTTGCTTCGCCAGGTCCGCGAAGAGTGGAAGGCGGCAGGGGGAGGCGTCAACCGGATAACTACGACTTATCAGCCGCAGGCAAATCCGACGATCGACGACGGGAAGTTCAGGTTCATACCGCCTACACAGTAATAAAGAACCGATGATTATGACCAACATAGTCCGGCACAAAAATACAGTCCTCGCGGGCGTATGCCTCTGGGTATTTCTAGGCAGCTCATGCTCGGAGCCGAGCCCACACTGGCAGCTGCGGGTGCTGAAAAAGAGTGAGCTCTCTCCAGCAGAGGTGAAATACGGGCGTGGAGTCCAGCGCGATCCTGCAGTCCGCTACCAGCCTGATGTGGTCATCGTTGACAACGGACCTGAGGTCATTCGTTCGGCCGGCGCAGACGGTTTTTCCTGGACCATCGACGCCACTGCAGGCCGGGAGCTTTCCGTCGGAAAAATCGCGTTCGTCACCGGCCGTTGTATCGGACGTGTTCTCGCAATGCAGAAAGAAGGAGACCACCTGCGTTTGGTGTTGGGCCCGGTCGAGCTTACAGACATCTTTAAAGAGCTCGAAATCGCGGTCAACCAAGAGATCGATCCCGCGGGTGGCCTTTCCTACGAACCCCCGCAGCTCCCCGGCGCGACGTTGCCGCTTTCGGGTGACGAAGCCGTTTCCTCGGATTGGGCAAGCCTTCTCGAACCTAACTTTCCGGGAAACTCAAGCATTCCGCTATGGGGCAGTGCCCATCTGCAGCCTGCCGCCTATCAGCTTCCGCCGGTATTCAGGCTCAAGATGCAGGCACAAGAGCCGCTCAACAATGCGGACGGCATCGGAATGGAATTCCGAAGTGAAAAATATGGTTTGCGTGCGGTGGTGCAGGCGCAGGTGCGATTGCAGAAACCCTCGCTCGAGTTCGAACTCAGCATCCACGGTGGCAGCATAAATGGCAAAGTCATTTTGCACAACGCCGCTGGACTACGGCTCGCTTTCGATAGCGCGGTGGATGAAGGTGGCCCACGCAACGTCACCTGGTTTGCGCCCGCCGGTTCGATGAGTTTTCCGATCTCCGGACCTGTGCCGCTAGCCTTCGATGTAAGGCAGGAACTCTACCTCGACGCGCTGTTTACTTCCGGTTCATCAAGCTTCAGCGCGGGCGGCAACTACGACCTCAATGCGGACTTTGGCCTCACTTTTGACAAGGGAAAACTTGAGGCCGTGGGCCCAAAAGGTATCACAGCGCGCAAAGACGTCATAGACCACATTAGCGGCGTTTCGATTGCACCCCGCAAGTTTGCCTTTCGGCACGCATTGATCGTTACCGCCGGAGTTGGAGGAGCGGGCTTCACCGCGGGTCCGCGGCTCATCATCGGGACTCGCCTGGAGGTCAAGCACGGGGGCAATACCGGAATCATCCAGTGCCAAGGCGTTTTGCTCACGCTGGGCGTCAAGGGTGGCGTGGGATGGACTATTCCACGCCTTCTCACAGATTTCGTGAACGCGTTTCTATCGTTTATCAAAGTGCAGAAGATTGCCGATCACGGTGGAATTACTACGGATTGGAAGACGTTAGTTACTCAGCAGGAACAAGTCGCGTCAGGCACTACGGGTACTGACACGCACAGCAAAATCTGCGGCCCCGGTACTTGAAGTAGCCGTTGCGATTGGTGGTTCCAGAATCCTAAAGGGGGCTGAAGTGAAACAGGTAGCAAAACAAGACATTCGAAAGAATCGCAAGAGTTGGAAACTGTTGCTGCTGGGCTGTGTGTTGGTTTCGACACTCACGAGCGCGCAAACCGCTGCACCGGAGATTCCGCTCTGTTCAGGCCTCACTGTCGTTACGGCGATAGGCAGCAGTACGGGCGATTATGAATCGATCAAGACGATCGAATCCATGGACGCAAAAGAGGTTCATCTGAAGTATTCAGCCGAGTCAATGTTCTCAGACGGGTTCTCATCGGATGCACCCAAACTCAAGCAGACCAATCTCCATCGCACGATCCTGACGAGTGACCTGACTACAGCTGCTACCTATCAGCAGGTGTATCTGGATAAATCCGCCGAAACAATTCCTGGCACAACTGCGATTGGCACATCTCAAGCTCTTCTGCGCGCTCTCAAAACTGTCGGGGAAGTTGAGATGAAGTTCTCCAATGCTTATGGCGGGCTCGAACTCACCACTGATCCTACCAAGCGTCCGAATTACTACGATTACCTGCAATCGGTAAAGCTCAAACGAGTCGCGTTGGTGAAGGTGCCGGTGGTCGTCAACGATCAACTGACCGAGTTGACGGCGATCCGCGCACAGGGGGAGTCGGTCGGTGACAAGGTCGAGTTCGATTTTCTTGATAACGAAAACAATCCCCTTACTCTGGCCTTCCGCATGGGGATTGACGGAGTTCCTCCATTGATCCCGGACGAGGCCAAATTCTGTGACGACTGGAGGAAACATCCCGAGCGGCCTATGCCCCGTTTGGACCTTATGAGCGCGCACTCCGGGCGCTGCGACATGCCGAACGGTGGCGATCTCAACACCCTCCGAGTGATCAAGATCAATAGCCGCTGCAACGGACCTGCGGGCCCCATGGCGGGGAACCAAGGAGGCGGCGGTCAAGTACCTGATGGCGGCAGCATCGGTGTGGGCGAGTCCGAAGGAGCAAAGGCTCTTGAACAAGCACTCAGCCAAGATAAGAAGGTCGACATCTACAGCATCTATTTTTCGTTTAACAGCGATAAGTTGCGCGACGAATCGCAGCCAACGTTGAAAGATATTGCGGAAGTCATGCGCCGTCACCCGGATTGGAAGCTCCAGGTCAACGGACACACCGACGCAATCGGCGGCGTTCAGTCCAATCTCGAACTCTCGAAGCGACGCGCCGCGGCTGTAAAGAATGCACTGGTCCAGCAGTTCAAGATCGATGGAGGCCGATTCAGCACGTCAGGTTACGGCAAGTCGCAACCCAAAGACACGAACGACACTCTCGAAGGCCGCGCGCGTAACCGGCGTGTGGAACTGATGAGGATAGGTTAGATCATGGCGATCCATAAAGGACCTGAAAGCAACAAGCCAATCCGCAGCATGTGGATGCTGATCTGGGCTGCTGTAGCTCTCCCTCTGTCTGGAACTATCTTTAGCGCACAAACGCAGCGCGCAGGTTCGAACGCGCCGCAAAGTCCAGTTCGCGTACAGCTGTTCGACGTTTACTCCGGATTGGCGCTCGCCAATGCCGACGTCGAGGTCACGAGCGACAACGGGATCCGATGCAGTGTGCCCAATTGTCCCACCAACAGTCATACGTGGTCCGGCCGGTCCGACAATTCTGGGGTACTGATGATCCCTCGATCTGCGATCCAGTTTAACAATGACGTGAAGACAAAAGACCACCGCGGTGTCGTGTTGGCGGCAGACGTTATTAAAGATTCATCCAGCACGACCCACCCGATTGAAATCTACCCTGAGTGGCTCTTTGATGAGCAGCATGACTGGACACGCGGGTACAAACTCGTTGATCCGCGCGGAAAGGTGCTGGCGAATATTCCTGCTCACATTGAATTTCCTGCGAGCGATTGGCCGGGGCAACATGGCGGCATTAATAGCCTCGATCTGAAGACCAATCCAATCGGCTATGTCTTCTTTTCGTTCTTGAGAAAGCCAGAAGCAAAACCGGGACAAGCTTTGCCCGACGCGCCACTGGCAGATTGGATGACTCCGGTCGCGTCGCTGGTGGTGCCAGGATATCGCAAGGCCACGGTCAATTTTCTTGACGGCTCGGATGATGAGAGATCGGTAATTCGCCTTCAGCAATAAAGAACGAGGCGAAACTGGAGAAGCAATGAAAGCTGGGACGAAAGAAGTGTTCCGAGTTGGGAGTGCACTGGCGCTCGGCGCATTCATCAGCGCGGCTGTTTTGGCAGCCCTTTTGATTCTGTTGGCCAACCTGGACTCAGGCCAGCCTTGGGCCACAGATCTGTCTGTGATGCGGATCTTTATGATGAGCCTCGCATTCTGTCTGTTCACAGTGCCGCTCACATTCTCTTTCGGGGTGCCGCTTTATCTGTTGTTCCGCCACTTCCATTTGCTGCGCGTTTGGATCTGCGCGGTCACCGGCGGCGTCATCGCCCTAAGTTTCCCGTACAGCTTTCGCCTGTTGGGCGCCGGCGTCAGTTTGCCCTGGCGGGTAATCCTCTGGTTTGCGGCGAGCGGGGCGTTGGGCGGAGCAGTCATGGGCGTGTTGGTGCGCCCCCGGAAAACAGTTCAAGAGAACATTCTTCAGGGATGAGGAGATGAACATGAAAACGCGGTTTCTATTCCGCCCGATTCGGATCGCGAGCATCGCCATGATCTTGAGCGCCTCAGCAACCGCGCTTTTCGCCCAGGATTTCACCGTCCACATGAGAGGTGACAACGGCGTCGATGGGACCACCTACTACGTGAGTCCCGACGCAATACGAAGAACCACACCCGGTATCAGCGACGTAATCGATCGCATGGATCGAAGCACAATCATTTATCTCAATCATCGAAACAAAACCTATCAGGAGATACCGGCGGCACAGGCACGTACGTTGATTGCTGACGGCATGAACAAAATTGACCCGCAGCAGAAAGCGATGCTGCAGCAATACGGGCTCGATAAGCCGGCACAACTCACCAAGATCGGTCCGGGCGAAAACATCGCCGGGTACCCGACGGAAAAATACTCCCTGAAAACAGCGATGGCAGAGAGCGAACTTTGGATTACCCAGTCGCTGCAGTTTCCGGCTGCCTACTATCGCGACTTCAACCTGCTCGCCGGTTTTACTGGTCCCACCGGAGACGGCGGAAAAGTCGCCGAAGTTCATGGCGTTGTTTTGAAACGCATCATGACCGGGTCGATGGGACGCAGCATGAGCGGCAATCACGGTGAAACTGCAATTTCGGTAGAGAAAGGTGCAATCCCTGCATCAACGTTCGAGCCTCCGGCTGACTATCGAAAGGCCGCAGGACGGTGACGGCAGAATTGTCGATGAGAACACAAATCAAAGTCGTGCTCGCGTTGCTGTTGTTCACAGTTTCGTGCCAATCTGCCCAGCGGCAGGATCACACCTCGATTCTGAAAGAAAACGGTAAGACGGTGCGCGTTGTCCTTCTCGATATCGCGAGAAAACCGATTGCCGGCGTCGATGTCGAGCTCATAGATAGCAAATGCGAAGCTCCCAATTGCGCGACCGCCGTTGTCTGGAACCAGAAGTCAGGCGCTGACGGCAGCGTCACCATCCCGCGAAATCTTGTTCACGAGACCACGCTGATCGGCACGCGCGCCAATGAGCCTCGTGAGTTGCAAGCTACCTCGTGGGACGAGGAGCAGGGCATGTGGAGGCTGCGACTGATTGGGCGCGTTGCCACTGTGTGCAGCCGTTACGACAGCTCACGGATCATATTTGTCGCGGAGGACTGGGCTTCGGCCCAATTGGAATCTTCTGGCGATTTTGGATTGATGAGCTGCTTTGAGGCGAAGGATGCGTTTCGCACATGCCAGGGACCACAGATACCCGATGCGGGTTTTTCCGCGACTTTGACTCGGAACGGCGAAAACATTTCCGCTCGCTTAACGGGTGAAACCATTGCTGGCCCAAAGGAGTTCGCGCAATTGGAGTGTTATCACTTCGCCAGAGCCCAAGTTCCTCCTCACGACGTGAAGAACTGGATTGTGGAGTACAGCCTGACCGGAGGTATCGCCTTCTTCAATCGCCATCTAAGGCTCGCGAATACCGGCGAGCTTACTGTATCTGCAAACCCTGACACCAGCCGTACGCTTATCAATACGCACGCTCCCGCAGAGTTGGTGGCTAAGATCAACGAGTTTCTGAAGAACGCTCAGCCGGAGCATCCGACTACCGGGCCAATACACCCAGACTCTCTTAACTCGTCTCTGGCTTTGATCTCCGGTGGCTCGAAGTACGATCTCGAAGTACCGGACGATATCGGCAAGGCGCTCGACGACTCCATGGAGTCCGTACTGAAAACTGCGGTGGTGGGCACGTGGTGGGAGTCGGAATGGAAACTATGTCGCCCGGCGGCGCAGCTGACGGCCGATCAGGTAGATCTGCCGATCGAGAGTCTGATTTTTCTGGATAACGGTCAGTACTCAGTGACGTGGAAAGGTGGAGGAGCACGGGCTTACGGCGATCCAACCGGCAAAATACCGCACACTGCGGTTCCAGATTATTCCGGAAAGTACGCCATTCAACCCGACCACAGCAGCATTCACCTGACTTTCGAACCTGGAATTTACACTCCACGTGATTTCTCAGGGGATGGAGTCGTCTGGATCGACGACAACAAACTGGTCCTAAGAAATGTTTGGCTGGGAACCTATAAGGCGAAGCAGAAGCCCGATATCTGCGAGATGACATTTAAGCGAACATCTGGCTAATGAGTGGCAAGAAACTCGGCCGGTTATCAGACAGAAATTCCGAACGCAGCTTTTTGCAGATTCTGTAAGGACTCGCGTCCCATGCTTCCAGCTGAAGAGCCTGCGAGTCTGTGTGGGTGGAACGTTCTCATGCGAGAAGACGAGTGCACTAAGAATACTGCGAACAGGTGAAATGACGCCATGCGCTGTCGTGCAGTTGGATTATCCGTGGTGATGCTGCTGGCCGTCCGCTTTATTGGCCGAGCACAGGACGATACGCTACCAGATCACAGGTGCTTCGTCTCTGCCCAAGACCTGGCAGACCCGGCAGCGCCAACATTTGAGCAGTATGCAGCCGGGCACTCATCTCCATTTTCGCCTGTCCCGCTAGACCTTCAAAGCAATCCGATTGCGGGGAGACACCGCACCATAATCCGTGAGGAGATGGCGCACGGCCCTAATTATGCAGATCACTACCGGGTTGTGTCTTGGGGATGTGGTACTTCATGCTCGCAGTTTGCTGTGGTCAATCTCAAAACGGGCCACGTGATAACCCTGGAGGGCATGTACAGGGTGACTCACGATGACGACTTGCGTATTGACAGGTTCCTGCCTGAAACGGACAGCAAGTCCTACGCGTTCAGATTCAAGAAGGATTCGAATCTATTGGTAGTTGTCGGTGCGGTTGTCGCGGACCATTTCAAGAAAGGTGCGTTGGAGGGAGCGTCCTACTACGTTCTGAAGAATGAGAATCTGCAGTTCGTCCACCGCACAAGATTCACTCACTTTATCTGCCCTCCCTAAATCTGGGCTGTCCGTAACGAGATTGGGACTAAAGATTACGAAACTTTCTTATTCTGTTGAGGATCGAGATGAAGATTCGGCTGATTGTTCTGGTTATCCTCTGTCTGGTGCCTTGCGGCTGTTCGCACAAAAATACCAAGCCCGCCGAGGACCGAATAGGCGCTCAGTCGGCCGATCTTAGCCAGGCCGCAAACCGTAGTGCCCAAAATTCTTTCGTTAACGCGGTTGTTGGACACAATGAAAGCGGCAGTTCTGCGGATCCAGCCGCCATCATCTCCGCCGTGCAAGAAAAAATTCAGTCCAATGCCAGATTAAAAGGCAAACCCATTCAAGTCAGCTTTGAGCATGGGATCGTGAACCTAAGAGGCATCGTCGTGAACGATGATGACTTGGGCGCTGCGGGGACCCTTGCTCTGAGAGTCGACGGTGTACAGAGCGTAGCTAATTACCTCACTGCTCAACAATGGCGGGCCTCGCCTGCAGAACCGTTTCCGAGGGGGGGCGAGGCCGAAATCACGGCCGTTGACCAGGCAATCCAATCTGATCCCAAAGTCAAGGGCAAGATCCAGGTTTTCCTTGAACCGCCTGAGCCAACTCGACGCTACACAGGGGCCGGTGATGGCCGTGATGGAACGATTCACCTGGCCGGAACTGTCGAGGATGAGGACTCAGAAATAGCGGCTACGAACGATGTGCGCAAAACCACTGATTTGCCCATATTTAACACCATGTCGGTCTTGCACGATCCCTACGATGCCCTGCGATGGGGCCTCACCGATTCCCCTGCACCCGCATGGAATGGCCCGAGTCTGCCCGATAAGCCGACCATTTCGCTTTGCCCTGGCCTGACGGTGGTAACGGCAATAGCGGGCCCAGATGGTGACTATGAATCCATCAAGACCATCGAATCGGTGGACGCAAAGCAAGTACTTCTGAAGTACTCAGCCGAAGTAATGCAGCCGTGGTGGGAAACCCCACATCCCCAGCTTAGGAAGACCGTGACACACCGCAATGTGCTGCCCGGCGACTTGCAATCCGCGCACAATTACGATTTCAACTTCAGTGAAAAGGCGCCGGAAAGCGCTCCTGGGTCTACCGCCATTGGAGCCTCTGCGGCCCTTCTTAGCGAACTAAAGACCAAGGGAAAAGCGGAGTTCGGTCTTTGTGGTGGTGACGACGATCTCCCGATGCGTGACAAAGACGGACACATTCATCCCCTTACGGCTGGATGCTCCGTCTTTTTTTCAAGAACGATCAAGAGAGTTGAGAACGAGCCGGTGCGTCTTCGCGTGCTCGTCAACGGGGTCGCAGTTGATCTGCCTTCGATTCACGCTTTGGGAGAATGGGGAGACGTTCGAAGAAACGAGTTCTTTTTTCTCGATGATGAGCGCAACCCGCTGACGCTCAAGTTTCGTATGGGAATCGGGCGCGTTCCAGCCCTTTCACCTAATGATAGGGTACTCTGTGCAAAGGCGCGAAACGGCGCGTACTTCTCTTTTAATGGTGACGATCCACCAAGTTGCGATCTCCCCGACGGAGGCGATCGCGACACACTACGCGTTGTCAGCATTACAACGGAATGCGGCATGCCTGCTGCGAATGCCACCTCTGACTCCGGTCCAGGCGCCATGGCGGCCATGGAGCAGTCCCTCGCACAAAGCGGAAAAGCGGATATCTACAGCGTCTATTTTTCTTTCAACAGCGATGTGATGCGCGACGAGTCGCAACCCACTCTGAAGGACATTGCCGAGATCCTTCGCCGTCATCGGGATTGGAAGCTCCGAATTGCCGGCCATACCGATGGAATTGGTGGCGAGGAGAAGAACCTTGATCTCTCGAAGCGACGCGCGGCTGCAGTGAAAGACGCGTTGGTAAAGAAATACGGGGTTGCGGCCAGCCGGCTTCAAACCACCGGATTCGGCAAGTCGCAACCGAAAGACGCCAACGATACGCTCGAAGGCCGCGCTCACAACCGGCGCGTCGAGTTGATGAGAATTTCCTGAATTTGAAGGTGGGAGGAAAAATCATGAAGCGGAAATCAAGTTCGCGAGTTCGACAGTGGTCTCTTGCTGCAATTCTCGTGGCCTCGTCGCAAGTTCTCTTCGCGCAGGATTTCACCGTTCACATTAAGGATCAAGACGGCAAGACCGCGACTCACTACGTTAGCCGCAATGCCGTGCGTAGTGTCTCTTCGAATCCGGTCGAGACCGACGTGATCTATCGCCTGGATAGAGGCACGATCATCAGACTAAATCATCAGGAAAAGACCTATACGGAAATGACGCTTGCGCAGGCGCGTCAACAGGGAGAGAAGAACGCCGGCGCAGCGAACGCACAGCAAGCGATGATGCGACGCTTGGGCGTGACCGGAGGCGGCGCCACCACCATCACCAATATCGGTCCGGGCGAGACTATCGCTGGATATGCCACCGAGAAGTACGAAACCAAGACACCGATTAGTCAAGGAGAGGTTTGGGTCGCACCTGCACTTGAGGCTCCCCCCGCCTACTACGATATGTCCACTTCCTACGCAGCCGCGCAGATGGGGGCCATGGGGCAGATCGTGAAGGAAATGAGGGAGAAGCAGGTCAAGGGCTTCATTGTCAAAATGACCGGAACGGGAAACATGCCGATGATGAAGGGCATCGCTTTCACTCAGATCGCCACTTCGGTGGAAAAGACTTCGATTCCACCATCCACGTTCGATCCACCGGCGGGCTACCGGAAGGTCTCAGCGGAATAGAACGGATACGAATATGAAGTGGATAATTGTGACGCTGTTCGCGATCGTCGCACTGGCGATTTTGCCATGGGCGATTGCGATGTTGTACATGCAAGTGGCAGGTCAAGTCGTTGAAGGAAAGGTCATTGCCAAACGCGAGGCGATTCTGCTGCCTGGTGGAGACTCCTGGGATCATGTGTTCGAAGTCACTTATAGGTATCAGCCGTCTGATTCCTACCATCCGGAAATCGCGAAGCATCGTGTTGATGCTGCGCTGTACCGTCGTGCAAAAATCGGGGACAGTGTGACAGTCCGCTACAGTTCGCTGCGAATGCTGCGGCCCGTCGTCGGCTTGGGATCGTTCCTCGATGAATCTTCACTGCTTTCCAGGCTGGGAATTGAGCTGCTCACGCCAGGACACCTTGCCGCCATCGCCACGATTCTCGTCGGATCATTGATCGCACTATTCGCACACACCGCCAGAAGCGTACGTTGGGGAGTCATCGCAGCTTGGATTGCGCTCGTTACCGCTCCAGTGCCTTTTCTCGTAATCACGGCTTTTATCGTTTTCCCGATGCTGTTCTGGTGTTGGCGACATGAGAGGACTAGCTTTTACGGTTTGCTCTTCTTAGGTTCCATTCCGTTCAGTATGGCCGCGGTCTACTTTGACATTCCGCAATCAACACAACTCCCCGCCGACTCTCGGCAGTCGACGGCAATGGTGAGGCAAGTGCATGTCGTGGACGAAATCTGGACAAACTACGGCAAGGACGCCGAAGATGCGGGTGGGCAACATATACGGCAACCTTTTCAGATAATCGATCTGGAATTCACTCCTGACAGCGCAAGCGATTCCATTCACACGCTGGACCGGGTTGATCTGAACAGCGTCGCGGGACTGCGAGAGGGTGGTACGACGCAAATCGTTTATTCGTCTGCTGACCCGGACATTGCACGAATCGTTGGCGGCACTCGCAATTATCCGCTTCTAAATTTGGAATATCTGTTGGGACTTACCTATGGCACAGGTTGTATTCTCGCGTTCCTCGTACTTCCTGGCACGATGTTTGTCGACAAATTCCTTAACTCTCTTAGAAAAGCCCTGACCTCCGCCTCACCAGACGACAGCCTGCGCGTAATCTCCCGTTTTCCTGCTGATGACCTGCGGCGAGCAGCCATCGAAAAAGTCCTCCTGCGAGCACGGAAGAAACCAGAAACAGACACACCCGAACACGGCTAAACGGAGTCAACTGCGAGGACGTGTTCCTGATCAATTGGAGCCAAGATCGGGTCGGGAAATGCCGCTAAGCTGAAAACATGGTAGCCATGGAGGGACTTGAACCGCCGACGACAGAACGTGCGTGACACCGTTACAGTGGGTTGTGACATCTGGGCAATAATTCCGGGGGGTCAGATTCCGTGCACTCGCACCCAAAATGCACCCGGACGCTTGAATGCTTAATCGACAAGGCGCTGAATATTAAGAACAACGCTTCCCCATGCTTCGACTGGATGATGCTGGGTGGCGGCAACGTCCAGACAGACTTGGCGGTCCACCGTTTTCGCGGACGAGTCTCCTTTCGATCGAGCAGGTCAGACCCACAATGGGCACCCAAAGACTCTTCCCGTACGAGCAGAACGGTCGCTTCTGATTGACCGACAGTAAGCCGTTCGCATTTCAGGAACTCGTATTTTGAAAATGTCGGTGAGTGATCCTACGGGAACGCCAGAGGAATGGCACGAGCGATCCAAGAGAAGGCTCAAGCGAAAGTGTCGGACGCAATCTGATATCGAACCGCAGAATTATGGGTCCGTTTTCAGAGGAGCCATGATCTTCCTTGGACTGGCCAGAGTTCTGATCAATCTCGAAGCGAAGCGTTGGAACGTGCGAGAATCAAGACTCCATGCCATGCATTTTTTGCCGCACAACCGAGAACCTGACCGACGAGCACGTCTTTCCCGCTTTCAGCGGAGCCAACCTCGTTGTCCCGAACGGAAGCTGCAAGCCCTGCAACAACATTTGTAGCAAATTCGAGCAAAAGATTGCTGGTGAGATGGAGACAACAAGGCACATCTTCGAGATTCAGGATCGCTACGGGCAGATTCCAAAGTTGCCTGTCGCAATAGAAGTCCAAGGTGAGGGTGCTAAACCGGTCGAGGTGCGTGGACGCCGGACACCCGAAGGAGATATTGAGCTCTACGATTTCGTCAGCGAGGCGAAGGTGGAGGACGGAAAGAAAGTTCGCCATGGTTTCTTCGTCTCCGCTGAAGCCGCGGAGAGATTCATCGAGCGTTCCCGCAAGAGAGGCGAAACGACAACGGAATTGGGTGTCCCGAGGGAACTCACACTCCAATCGAGCGCTCAGCAGACGATAATCTTTGCGTTCTCATACGAAGCACGGCAGCTGACTGCGAAGATCGCTCTGGTATCCGTCGCATATCAGTACGGAACGAATTTCGCGTGCCATCCACAGTTCGACGGTTTGAGAAATATCGTTGTCGGCCAGCCGCAGGACCCAGCAGCGTTGGGATTGCGGGCTTTCGCTAACAAAGACTTCGCATCTGATCACAGCCGGACACCTAGGCAACATACTGTTCGGGCATATTTGAGCGCCGGCATGCACAAAGGATGGGCCTCGATTACCTCGTTTGGGGGTCTCTCATACATCGTTGAACTCACGCGGTGTTTTGATGAAAGAGACAGCCTATACTACAGCTTGTTCTACGACGTCGAATCTCGGGCCCAATTCAATCCGGTAGTTCTTTTCAGTGAGCAAGAGCTATTGGGCAGAGTTCTGTCACCTGTCACGAAGTTCGATGAGCCTGAGGCACTGGACGAACAGTGGTGGCCGATTGTCGAGCAATACTGCAGAGCAAAAGGCATTGAGATCACTAGAACGCAACTTGGTAAGGGGGAGACTCGGCCTCCATCATGACAACGAACCGGGACAACACAGAAGTTCTATGGTGAAAACCACTTCGGAAATCTTCTTCGAGCAGTTTTGCACACAGCACAGAATACGATGGGAGCCTATCACCTCTAAAGCTACTGCCGGTGAAAAGACTCCAGACTACGCAATCTTCCCAAACGACACAAAGGTGATCGCGGAGATCAAAGAGATTCAAGAGAATGTTACCGAGCGGCATCAGAGAGAAACACTTGCAGAAGTTGGATGGAGCATGTTTGGTGAGCGCGGTGTGAAAGTCGGAGATCGTTGCCAGGGACATCATCACAACTGCTGCGAAGCAACTGAGGCAAATGGCGAAGGGAAAGTTCCCGGTGACCCAGCCCCCGAAAAGTGGACCACGTAGAATGTGAGTTCTCCCAAACCCATGAGAGGAGAACCGCAATGAAGGGCACGCGACACAGCGAAGAGCAGATCATCGCAATCCTGAAGCAAGGTGAGG